>JAEIGA010005064.1_pt1 | contig 20237 bp, 18 predicted proteins | sample 9270691 | NCBI WGS metagenome assembly JAEIGA01 (sample SAMN17057246, study PRJNA624740) | gut metagenome | biome: biome; isolation source: fecal sample | host: Bos grunniens | place: China: Xizang | collected 2019 | reverse complement strand
TGGAGATTGCAATTTTTTTTATACCTTTGTATAATAGGAAGTTTCTATCCGAAGAAGAAACGACTGCAAAAACCGACCAAAGAACAAAAAAATAGAGCGCATGAAAGGAATTGTACTTGCAGGTGGTAGCGGCACGCGATTGTACCCCATCACCAAGGGCGTAAGCAAGCAGCTGTTGCCCATCTACGACAAACCGATGGTCTACTACCCCATTTCGGTACTGATGCTTGCGGGCATTCGCGAGATTTTGATCATCTCCACCCCGCACGACCTGCCGGGTTTCAAACGTCTGCTTGGCGATGGTAGCGACTACGGTGTACACTTCGAGTATGCCGAGCAACCCTCGCCCGACGGCTTGGCTCAGGCCTTTACCATCGGAGCCGACTTTATCGGCGACGATTGCGCCTGCCTGGTTCTTGGCGACAACATCTTCCACGGAGCCGGTTTTACGCCGATGCTCAAGGAGGCGGTTCGTGCGGCCGAGGAGGAGCAGAAGGCCACCGTATTCGGTTATTGGGTGAACGATCCCGAGCGTTACGGCGTGGCGGAATTCGACAAAGAGGGCAATTGCCTCTCTATTGAGGAGAAGCCGGCAAACCCCAAATCGAACTACGCAGTGGTGGGTCTCTATTTCTACCCCAACAAGGTGGTCGATGTTGCCCGAAAAATCGAGCCCTCGGCTCGTGGCGAGTATGAGATCACGACGGTCAATCAGTGGTTCCTGAATGATGGCGAGTTGAAGGTGCAGACCCTAGGCCGTGGCTTTGCCTGGCTCGATACGGGTACCCACGACTCCTTGTCGGAGGCTTCGACCTACATCGAGGTGTTGGAGAAGCGTCAGGGGTTGAAGATTGCCTGCTTGGAGGGTATCGCCTACCGCAAGGGTTGGATCTCGGAGGAGCGGATGCGCCAGCTGGCCCAGCCCATGATCAAGAACCAGTATGGGCAGTATCTGCTGAAGGTGATCGAGGAGCTGAAGCGCACGAACAATCAACCCAAATACGAGTAGTCGAGATGAAAGTGACGAAGACCCCGATCGAGGGGGTGGTGATCATCGAACCCACGGTTTTTGGCGACGAGCGCGGCTACTTCTTTGAGAGCTTTTCGTTGCGCGAATTTGCCGAGAAGGTGCGCCCCGTGAACTTTGTGCAGGACAACGAGTCGAAGTCGAAGTATGGCGTGGTGCGCGGTTTGCACTTCCAGAAGGGGGCCGATGCCCAATCGAAGTTGGTGCGCGTAGTCGAGGGAAGAGTGCTGGATGTGGCGGTCGATATCCGCAAGGGGTCGCCCACCTTCGGGCAGCATGTGGCCGTGGAACTCTCGGCCGAAAACAAGCGTCAGTTCTTTGTGCCGCGCGGTTTTGCTCACGGCTTCGCCGTGCTGAGCGAGACGGCGACCTTTCAATACAAGTGTGACAACTACTACGCTCCCCACAACGAGGGGGCGGTGGCTTGGGACGATCCCGCGCTGGGGATCGACTGGCAGATTCCTGCCGCAGAGGTGATCCTCTCGCAGAAGGATGCCCACCACCCCACCCTCGCCGATGCTGAGGAGCAACTCTTTGATTATAACACGGATTACTATGCTTAATATTCTTGTAACGGGGGCAAACGGCCAACTCGGGCAGGAGATGCAACGCTTAGGGGTCACCTCGCCCAACCGCTACCTCTTCACCGATGTCGCCGAATTGGACATCACGGATCGTGAGGCGGTCTTGCAGCTGGTGCAGGCCGAGTCGATTGATGTGATTGTCAATTGTGCCGCCTATACGAATGTAGACAAGGCCGAGGAGGACGAACCGATGGCCCGCAAGATCAACCGCGATGCCGTGGAGAATCTCGCCCTGGCTGCCAAGCAGGTGGGAGCGGTGTTGTTCCACGTCTCGACAGACTACGTCTTCGGGGGTGAAGGCAACCTTCCTCGCACGGAGCAGATGCCTACTTGCCCGTTGGGGGTCTATGGCTTGACGAAGCTCGAGGGCGAGCAGGCGATTGCCCAAGTGGGCTGTCGCCACTTGATCTTCCGCACGGCCTGGCTCTACTCGGAGTATGGAAACAATTTCCTGAAGACGATGTTGCGCCTCACGAAGGAGAAGCCCCACCTGAATGTGGTCTTCGACCAGGTGGGATCGCCCACCTATGCCGGCGACCTGGCACTGACGATCTTTTCAATCATTGAGAAGGAGCTCTATGGCGATGCCGAGGGGATCTTCCACTTCTCGAATGAAGGGGTCTGCTCGTGGTATGACTTTGCAGTGGAGATTGCCCGTGCTGTGGGTCATACGGCCTGCGAGATTCATCCCTGCCACTCCTCGGAGTTTCCCTCGAAGGTGACCCGTCCGGCCTTCTCGGTGCTCGACAAGACGAAGATCAAGCGCACCTTCGGGGTGGAGATTCCCCATTGGCGCGAGTCGATGCTCTACTGCCTGGGACGACTCCTCAAGATGCAAAACAACCAACAACAATAAGCCTCACCCTAAAAAATGAAAAATATGAAGCGAAATATACTCATTACGGGCGGTGCCGGATTCATCGGCTCGCATGTCGTACGTCTGTTTGTTAATAAGTATCCCGACTACCACATCGTAAACCTCGACAAGCTGACCTATGCCGGCAACTTGGCCAACCTGAAGGATATCGAGCAGATGCCGAACTACACCTTCGTGAAGGCCGACATTTGTGACTTCGATGCTGTGCTCGAGATCTTCCAAAAGTACGATATCGACGGTGTGATCCACCTTGCGGCCGAGAGCCATGTGGATCGCTCGATCAAAGACCCCTTTACCTTTGCCCGCACCAACGTGATGGGTACCCTCTCGCTCCTGCAGGCAGCCAAGCACCATTGGAATGGCCAATGGGAGGGCAAGCGGTTTTACCACATCTCCACCGATGAGGTCTATGGCGCGTTGGAGCTCTCGCACCCCGAGGGTATCGAGCCTCCCTTTACCACTACGGCCTCCTCGTCGGAGCACCACCTGGCCTATGGCGACAAGTTCTTCTATGAAGACACCCCCTACAATCCCCACTCGCCCTACTCGGCTGCCAAGGCCTCGTCGGACCACTTTGTGCGCGCTTTCCACGACACCTATGGCCTGCCTACGATCGTGACGAACTGCTCGAACAACTACGGCCCCTATCAGTTTCCCGAGAAGCTGATCCCGCTCTTTATCAACAACATCCGCCATCGCAAGCCGCTGCCTGTGTATGGCAAGGGCGAGAACGTGCGCGACTGGCTCTATGTGGTGGATCATGCACGAGCCATCGACCTGATTTTCCACGAGGGCAAGGTGGCCGACACCTACAACATTGGTGGCTTCAACGAGTGGAAGAACATCGACCTCATCAAGGTGATCATCAAGACGGTGGATCGTCTGCTCGGAAATCCCGAGGGGGCATCGCTCGATCTGATTACCTTCGTGACGGATCGTGCCGGACACGACATGCGCTATGCGATCGACTCCTCGAAACTCCAGAAGGAGCTCGGTTGGGAGCCCTCGCTTCAGTTCGAGGAGGGGATCGAAAAGACCGTGAAGTGGTACCTCGAAAACCAGGAGTGGATGGACAACATCACCTCGGGTGAGTACGAGAAGTACTACGACGATATGTACAAAAACCGATAGCCTACCATGGATCCCAAGAACCCCATTACCGTCACCTCTCCTCTGCTTCCGCCGTTGGAGGAGTTTGTCCCCTACCTGGAGCAGATTTGGCAGAGCAAGTGGATCACCAACAACGGCCACTTCCACCAAGAGCTGGAAAAGGCCTTGTGCGAATACCTGGGTGTGGAGTACATCTCGCTCTTTACGAATGGCACCCTGCCCTTGATCACCGCCTTGCAGGCGCTGCGTATCCAGGGCGAAGTGATCACCACCCCCTATAGTTTTGTGGCCACCACACATTCGATTTGGTGGAATGGAATCCGCCCGGTCTTTGTGGATGTTGATCCCAACACCGGTAATATCGACCCCGATCGCATCGAGGCCGCCATTACGCCGCGCACCACGGCCATCATGCCCGTGCACGTCTATGGCACCCCCTGCGAGGTGGATCGCATCGAAGCCATCGCCCGCAAGTATGGGCTGAAGGTGATCTACGACGCGGCCCACGCCTTTGGCGTAAAGCAGAACGGCCGCTCAATCCTCAATGCTGGCGATATATCGACGCTGAGTTTCCATGCCACGAAGACCTACAACACGGTGGAGGGCGGCGCCTTGATTTGCCACTCGAAGGAGATGAAGCAGCGCATCGACTACCTCAAGAACTTCGGTTTTGCCGGGGAGACCGAGGTGATCGCCCCGGGTATCAACTCGAAGATGGACGAGATCCGTGCGGCCTATGGTTTATTGGGTCTGAAGCATGTGGATGCCGCCATTGCCGCCCGCAAGCAGGTGGCCGAGCGTTACCGCGAAGCCCTGCGCGAGGTGAAGGGGTTGCGCCTGTTTGAGGATGTCGAGGGGGTAACGCACAACTACTCCTACTTCCCGATCTTCATCCAAGCCGATGAGTTTGGCGAGACGCGTGACGAGCTCTACTTCCGCCTCAAGGAGCATGGCATCCTGGGTCGTCGCTACTTCTATCCGCTGATCTCGACCTTCTCGACCTATCGCAGTCTCCCCTCGGCCTCGGCCGACAACCTGCCCGTGGCCACGCGCTTGGCTAACGAGGTGATCTGCCTGCCGATGCACCACGAGCTTACGCCCGAGGAGGTCGAGCATATCATCCATGTCATTAAAAACCGATAAGTTCATGAGCCCCCACTATACGCCCGAAGAGTTGGCCGCAATGGGATTCAAGAGCCTCGGCAAGGGGTTGATGATCAGCCGCAAGGCTTCATTCTACGGCACCTCGCGTATCTCGATAGGCGACAACGTGCGTATCGACGACTTTTGCATCCTCTCGGGGGAGGTTACCTTGGGTTCGCACATCCACATCAGTGCCTATGCGGCCCTCTATGGTAGCTTGGGCATCGAGTTGGAGGACTACACGGGGGTGTCGCCCCGTGCTACCCTCTTCAGTGCCATGGACGACTTCGGAGGCGACTACCTCATCGGCCCGATCCACCCCGAAGAGACGACCCATGTTACGGGAGGCAAGATCCTCCTCAAACGCTATGCGCAGATCGGCAGCGGCACGACTCTCTTCCCTGCGGTTACGATCGGTGAAGGTACGGTAGTGGGAGCTATGTCGTTGGTCAGAAAATCGCTGCCCGATTGGGTGGTGGCCGCCGGCATTCCGGCCCGAGTCCTGCGTGAGCGCTCGAAGGGGCTCTTGCAGTTTGTTGAAAACGAGAAGTAATCTCCAATGGTTCGATTTCTACACATATTCCCGATCGACTCGCCCGTATTTACGAGGGTGCTGATCGAAATGATCAACCAAAATTGCCCGAATGCGCACAGCGAGCATCTCTTCTACTGTGCCGGCGAGAAGAATTTTCGCACCCTCTCGGCCGAGCACCCCAATGTGCGCCATACGGAGCTCTCGCGCAAGCGACTCATGGAGCTCTCTCAACAGGCCGAGCACCTGATTCTTCACTCGCTCTTCCTCTCTTCGCGCGATATTCGCCGCCTGCCCAACTCCTTTTTCGACCATGCAACCTGGTGTGTTTGGGGGCACGACCTCTACCATCGCTTTAAGCAGGGGGGGAATTGGATGCATCGCCTGAAGGAACGCATCGCCATCAATAAATTGCGCCATCTGGAGGCAATCTCCATCGGATTCAAATACGACAGCCGAGAGATTCGTCGCATTTTGGGCGAAGAGGTTCGCATCTTGCCCGCTCTCTACGGTAGCGGCTACTACCACGAAGATATCGATGCGGTGGAGGCTCCGGTCCGCGATTTGAGGGCTCTGGAGATCATGGTGGGACATTGCGCCTACGAGACCTTCAACCACCTGCCCAACTTGGATCGCCTGGCGGCCTACCGCGACGAGAATATTCGCATCAACCTGGTGCTCTCCTACGGTGACGCGGCCTATCGTGAACGAGTAATTGCTCACGCCCGATCGCTCTTCCGTGAGGAGCAACTCCACATCCAGACCGAGATGCTCTCCCCGAGCGAATACATCCGATTCCTCAAGGGGATGGATGTCGTAGTGATGGATTTCGAGCGTCAGGCCGCCTTTGGCAACCTGATTACGATTGCCTACTTGAAGAAGAAACTCTTCCTCTCCCCTACCGGCATCATGTCGCGAGCCTTCCGCGAGGAGGGAATTCCGATCTTCGACTGCCGCAGCATCGGATCAATCTCCTTTGAGGAGTTCACCGCCCCGGGCCCCGACTACTCGATTCGGGACTATATCTTCCCCCTATTGGATAAACCTACGATTATTGCCCAATGGAAAAATCTCTTCGACGAGCTGAAGAAGTAGCCCCCGTGGTCTCGGTCTGTACGATCTGCTACAACCAGGCGGCCTATGTCGAGCAGACGATTCGTGGCGTGTTGGAGCAGGAGTTCGACCACCCCTTCGAACTGATCATCGGCGATGATGGTTCGACCGATGGAACGCGCGAGGTGTGTGAGCAGTGGGCTGAACGCTACCCCACGATCATTCGCCTGTTGCCGCGATGCGAGAATTTGGGGGCAATGCGCAACTTTTTTCGTGTACTGAACGAGGCGCGCGGCACCTATGTCGCCTTCTGTGAGGGCGACGACTATTGGTGCGACCGGAAGAAACTCCAAAAGCAGGTCAACTTCCTCGAGGCGCATCCCGAGTGCGGACTGGTCTACACGGATGTCGATTTCCGCCACGAACCCGAGGGGCGCATCGAGCCCAAGGTGATCGGATCGGGGAGGATTCGACGCTCGGGATCTTTTGCCGAGCACCTCGCCAATGCCGGCTACATAGCCCCTTGCACCTGGCTCTTCCGTCGTGAGCACCTACCCACAGCCCCCTTCCCCTATGTAGACGCTACTTTCGCTTTGGCCCTCGATATTTGGGCCGTGAGCGAAGTGGGCTTCCTGCCCGAGGTGACGGCCGTCTACCGCGTGTTGGGCGAGAGTGCCAGCCACACGCGCGACCTACAAAAACGCTATCGGGTGCAGCGCGGGATCTTCAAGATCCAATGCGACTACCAAGCCAAATATCCGCATCGGATTCCCGCCTCCACGAAGGCCACTCTTCTCAAACGAGCCTATCGCTCCTTGTGGCGCATGGCTATTGTCTTGGGGGATTCTGCCATGATGGAGGAGATTTGCCACTACTACCTGAAGCGAAACCCGCTGCAATGGCTCCTGCTACGGCTCTTCCCGGCACCGATGCGATGGCTTCAACGAAGGAAATTTCTCCGGCGTGGATTTCGGGTGGAACAGGCATCGCAATCGTAACAAACTCCATAAAACAACGCATGAGTCGCAAAAGCGACCCATGCGTTACTATTTTTCAGAGAAATCCGAGAACTCTCCTCGGAGGTGAAATGGCACATTAGAAGAGGGCCTCCACCTTGGCGATCACCTCCTCCGGATCGGGTGTGAGCGAGAAGGTATGCGAAGGCTCGAGGAACCAAAGCTTCTTCTTGCGGAAGAGCTCCTCGCCACCGCCCGTGATATTGAGCATGATGCAGGCATCCTTAGCCACTTTGCCCTCCTGCACGGACTTGATGAGCGTAGCCAGAGCTACTCCTGCAGCCGGATGGATGTCGACACCCTCCAACTCCTTGAAGAGCTCCTTGGCCTTGCGGGCCTGAGCATTCGTCGCCACAAGTACCTCGCCTTGGGTTGCCTTCAGGGCATCGTACAGGCCTCCGGCAATGCCATAGGGAGGCTTGCGGTTCGACAAGACCTTGGCATCGATGATCTCTACATCGCGGCGTGCTTTGCCATCTTCGTAGGGCAACATTTCGCGCGAATCCACCCGATAGGCATTGTAGATCGGCACGAAGGGGGCATTTTGCGACACCATGAGTTTCATCACCTTATCACCATAGGAGCCATCCTCCACAAGACGCTGGTTGGCCTCCCAGGCAGCAATGGCTCCCGTGCCGGAACCCACCGCTTGGAAGTAGTAGTCGGGAATTTGGCCGATGGTCGTTACGGCCGAGAGCACGGTGGTACCCATACCATCGCGACGGGCGATATTCTTGGCACCCCCTTCGGCATAGAAGAGGGGCGACTTGAGGGCCAGGTTGCTCAGGTGGATGGCATCGAAATAATCTCCTCCCTTGGCCGAAGCAATCACCTTCACGCAGGGGTTCAGCGGCTCCTCAAACCACAAGGCATCGAGGTTGTCGTGAGGCACTGCGAGGAGCAGGCGGATGTGGTTATCGGAGCAGACCTTGGCAAAGGCGCGGGCCGTATTACCGGCCGATGCAACCACCAGGGTACGGGTTTCGTCCGAGGGGATACGCGCCAAGACGCTGTAGGCCTCGCACTCCTTGAAGGAGCAGGTCGTCATGCGGGCACCGATTGCCGGATGGTAGCCATTGAAGGTGATCCAAAGGTTTTCCAAACCGAGGTGCTCGGCCAGCCGTTTCGACTTATAGGTTACGGGTGCCGAGGAGCCGTCGAGCATCCGCTTCACGGGAAGCCAGTCGCAGAACTTATAGAAACCATAGTAGTCGGGCTTCAGCTCCAACTTCTTCTTTTCGTAGCGGGCACGCACCAACGAGGGGCACTTGCACTGTCGATCGTCCATCGTCCAGCCCTCGTCCTGAAATTCGCGTCCCGTAGCCACACACTCCAGCGTATAAGCGGTAGGTTTGAAATTTTCCATTCTTTTTCTCTCTATTTAAGTTTTCGTTTTGTTGTCGGCCTTCCTTTCAATCTACGACATGCGTTGTTTGTAATCCTCGTAGCCGAATTCGCGCACGATCTCCACCTCGCCGCTCTTGCGGGCAATGGCAATCGAGGGGTGATGCACACCATTGAACATCGTGGTTTTCACCATCGTGTAGTGGATCATATCCTCGAAGACGATGCGGTCGCCCACTCTCGGTTCGCGATCGAAGGCCCAATCGCCATAAAAGTCGCCCGCCAAGCAACTGTTGCCCCCCATGCGCCAACGACTCTCCCCCGCTTCGGGATCGTGAGCTCCGAGGATGGCCGGCTTGTAGGGCATCTCCAGGCAGTCGGGCATGTGGCAGGCAAACGAGACATCGAGCATGGCGGTCTGCACCCCTCCGCCTCGAATGATATCCTCGACGGTGGCCACTAAGTAGCCGGTGCGCCAGGTGAAGGCACTGCCGGGCTCCAAGATCAGGCGCAGATGCGGGTGACGGCTCTTGAAATCGCGCAGCGTGGCGATTAGTTCGTCGCAGTCATACTCGGCATGGGTCATCAGATGACCTCCTCCCATATTGAGCCACTTGATTTGGGGCAACAGATGGCCGAAATGGCGCTCTACTGCCTCCAACGCAAGCTTCAGGTGGTGGGGGCGCGATTCACACAAGACATGAAAATGCAACCCTTCAACACCCGCAGGGAGCTCCTTAAGCTCCTCCTTGCGGATGCCCAGACGCGAACCGGCAACGCAGGGATTGTAGAGATCGACCTCCACGGGCGAATACTCGGGGTTGATTCTCAGACCACACGACAGGCCACTGAGGATGGCACGCGCCCCGAAACGCTCGAATTGAGCCAACGAGTTGAAGGTGATGTGGCTCGAGGTGCGCAGAATCTCCTCAATGTTGCGATCCGTATAGACCGGGGCATAGGTGTGGGCCGGGGCGCCATACTCCTCGAAGACCAAGCGTGCTTCGGCAGCCGAACTTGCCGTGGCTCCGTCGGAGTGTTGGGCCAACGTAGGGAAGATCGACCACATGGCACACGCCTTCAGTGCGACAATAATCTCGACCTCGGCCTCGCGGCGTACGCGGTCTATCAGAGCCAGGTTCTGCTCCAAAAGGGCTTCATCGAGCAGATAACAGGGCGAGGGTACTTTCGAAAAATCAACCATCTTGCTTTGGATTTCTAAATTCCTACAAATATAGGGATTTTTATGCAATAACGGAAAACCTACCTATAATAATAGGTATTTTTGCCTATCTTCTCCTTCGTTTGAAATGCGCTCACGGCCCGAAAAAGAGAAACCCGACGAAGGGTACTCCTTCATCGGGTTTCTCTTCAACGGCAATCGATGCCGTCTTTTGGGTACAAAGTTACTCGATCTCAATCAGCGCAGCATCCGTGGCGACATTCTCACCTACCGATACCAGCACCTGCTTCACCGTACCGGCGAAATCGGCATTGATCGAGTTCTCCATCTTCATGGCCTCGAGGACAGCCACCTCCTGACCTGCGGAGATCGTATCACCGGCCTTCACCTTGATGTCGATCACCTTACCGGGCAGCGGAGCGGCAATCACCTTGCCCGTAACGGGCTTCTTGGCAGCGGGCTCGGCGGCGGCAGCCTTCGGAGCCTCCTTCGTCAGCTCGATGAGCTGGGCATCCGTAGCTACGTTCTCGCCTACGGCTACCAGCAGCTGCTTCACATAACCCGAAACCTCGGCCGTTACGGCATTCTCCATCTTCATGGCCTCCAGCACGAGAACCTCCTGACCGGCCTCTACCTTGTCGCCCACCTTCACTTTGTACTCGATGAGCTTACCGGGCAGCGGAGCCTTCACTACATCACCCGTCACGGGGGTCTTCACCGCAGCAGCAGCCTCGGCCTTGGGAGCCTCGGCGGGCTTCTGTGCCTCGTAAGCAGCCTTCTTCACACCCGTCAGATAGCCCTTGGCCACCATCGGGAAGAGCTCGAGCAGGAGTACCTCCTTCTCATTCTCGGCCAACTTCACACCACCGGCCTCGGCGAGTTCGGGGTTGGGCTGCATCTGATACTTCGATACATCATAGGGGGTCTCCTCGCGGAAGCCGCAAATCTTAAGACGGAACTCGGGATCAATCTTCACGGGGGTCTTACCATACTCACCCTTCACGAGGTTTACGAACTGCGAGCTCTTGTTGGTGTACATCGGACGTCCGGCCTTCTCATCCATAGCGCAGTTAACGGCCTGAGCACCCACGATCTGCGAGGTGGGGGTTACCAAGGGAGGCAGACCGGCCGACAGACGTACGGTCGGGATGAGCTCCATGGCGCGGGGCAGAATCTCCTCGGCCTTGAGCTGCTGGAGCTGTGCCACCATGTTGGAGTACATACCACCCGGGATCTCGGCCTTCTGTACCAGCTCGTTGGGAGCCGGGAAGCCGAAGTAGGCCTCAATCTTCTGAGCAGCATCGAGCAGCGTGGCGAAATCGTCGGCCTGAGCCGCCTTGATGGCGCGGTCGAGCTGGGCATCTACCTCGGCGGGAACAGCATCCACCACGGGGTTGAAGGGTTTGGGAGCGGGCTTGTCCTTGCCGAATACCGAGAGGTTGAGCTCCGAACGGATCGACTTCAGCTCCTCGTTGATCTTGGCGACAGCCTCCATGTTGACACCCAAATCAATACCGAGCTTCTGGCAGAAGAGGTAAACGAGTTCCAAGGCGGGGGCACCCGTACCACCACCAAACCACCAGCAGTTGGTATCCACTACATCGACACCGGCAGCAATGGCGGCATAGACCGAAGCCAAACCGTAGCCGGGCGTACAGTGGGTATGGAAGTCGATGGGCACATTCACAGCGGCCTTCAACTTCTTCACCAGCACGCTTACGCGCTGCGGGGGAATCAGACCCGACATATCCTTGATGGTGATCATATCAGCACCCAACGCTGCGACCTCCTTGGCCTTGTTTACGAAGTAGTCATCCGTAAAGACGGGAGCGGGGTTCTTCTTCCCCTTGAGCTTATCCCAAAAGCCGAGTTTCGGGTACTTCGGGTCTACGGTGTAGCAAACGGCGCAGTCGGCGATACCACCATACTTCTTTACATATTTGATGGTCGACTTTACGTTGTCCACATCGTTCAAGCAGTCGAAGATACGCATGATACCCAGACCGCTCTCGATCGAGTTGCGGCAGAAGCCCTCGATGATCTCATCGGTGTAGGGGGCGTAGCCGAAGAGGTTGCGGCCACGCGACAGAGCCGTCAGCTTCGACACCTCACCCACCGCCTTGTGGATTGACTCCAGGCGAGTCCAGGGATTCTCATTCAGGTAGCGCATCACCGAGTCGGGCACGGCACCGCCCCATACCTCCATCGCGTAGAAGCCGGCATCCTTATAATAAGGAAGCACGCGGTCGATCTGCGCCTGATTCATGCGGGTTGCAAAAGACGACTGCTGGCCGTCACGCAACGTCAAGTCTCTGATTTTCAGATTTCTTGCCATAATTTTAGTGTTTGTTTTAAGGTTTTCAGTTTTTTATTTGGTTCTTTTCTCTTTTTTTCGGCTCGGGTAGTTTTGTTTCGGCGTTTTCACCCGTCGAGTTGCGGGATTCGACGATCCATAGTGTTATTTTACTAACACCCTCATACAAAGATAATAAAAAATCGGACACCTGATACTCTTTCGAGCAAAAAAAATCACATTTCAGGAGGATAAAAGACTTTAGGGGAAGTTTCAAGGGGTAAGATACTCCTCTTTTACCTTCGTAAGGGACAAAAAAGAAGACTCCCCAAAGAAGGGAGCATAAAACCACCCTCCTTTCGGGAGTCTTCGGACCCAAGAGCCTAAAGGCTACTTTTTCTCTTTGAGCAGATCGCGGATCTCGGTCAAGAGGACCTCCTCCTTCGAGGGTTCGGGAGCAGGTGCCGGAGCCGGAGCGGGGGCAGCCTCCTCCTCCTTCTTGCGCAAGTTCGTGAGGTGGTTCATCACCTTGACGAGCATGAAGACGCAGAAGGCCAGGATAATGAAATCCACCACCTGCTGAATGAAGGCGCCATATTTCCATACCACCTCGGCCACAGCAGGCGTCGTCTCGGTAGCCTCTACCCCTTTCTTGATCACAATGCCGAGGTTCGAGAAGTCGGTACCACCCATCAGCACACCGATCGGAGGCATCAGCACATCGTTCACGAGCGAGGTTACGATCTTGCCGAATGCACCACCGATGATCACACCGACAGCCATGTCCATCACATTGCCCTTCATGGCAAACTGCTTAAACTCTTTCAAAAATCCCATAGTTGTACGTTTTTAATAGTTTGTTTGACCACAAAGATAAGAAATAATGGCCAATGAGCAATGCGCTATGCGTAATTTTTTCTACCTTTGCTCACCCAACGAGCGTAACTTTATGACACCGCACACCATACTCCTCACTGCCCTCCTCTATGCCGCTCTGCTCTTCGCCGTGGCATGGTTCTCCGGGCGCAAAGCCGACAATCGCACCTTCTTTGTTGGTGGTCGACGCATGGCTTGGTGGGTCGTGGCCCTGGGGATGATCGGAGCTCCGATGTCGGGGGTGAGTTTCGTCTCGGTGCCGGGTTCGGTGGCCGACGATGCCTTCGGCTACCTGCAAATGGTGGCGGGGTTCACCGCCGGACAACTCGTCATCGCCTTTGTGCTTGTTCCACTCTTCTACCGTCTGCAACTCACCTCACTCTACGAATACCTCGCACTGCGCTTCGGGGAGGCGGCTCACCGTACGGGAGCTTTGCTGTTTCTGCTCTCGAAGCTCCTGCTAACGGCCCTGAAACTGCTTGTTGTCTGCCGCGTAATGCAACTGCTGGTGGGTGATCCGCTCGGGATCCCCTTCGGAGTGAATGTCGCCCTCTCGACCCTTGTTGTTTGGGGCTTCACTCACCGCGGAGGCGTGCGTTCGGTGGTCTGGACCGACCTCCTGCAAACAGCCTGCCTGGTAGGAGCTGTATTGGTGACCATCGGAGCGATAATGAGTCATTTGGGTTACTCCATCTCCACTCTTTTCGAGGTGATGAAAAATGCGCCCGAGAGCCAAATTTTCTTCTTCGAACACAACCCGCTATCGACCCAAACCTTCGGAAAGATGTTCGTGGGAGGACTCTTTATTTTGGTTGCCATGACGGGGCTCGACCAGGATATGATGCAACGCAACCTCTCCTGCCCCACGGCCCGCGACTCACAACGCAACATTCTCCTCACGGCCCTGGCCCAAGCGGGAGTTATCACCCTGCTACTCACCCTTGGACTGCTCCTCTACCGCTATGCCGAGAGTGTCGGAATCGAGGCTTCGGGAGATGACCTCTTTGCCGCAATTGCCATTTACGGGGGACTGCCCCTGGGAGCCGGAATCCTCTTTGTGTTGGGACTTCTGTCGAGCACCTGGTCCACGGCCGGCTCGGCCCTCACGGCCCTTACCACCTCGGTGATTCACGACCTATGGCCCGCAGCCTCCCGTGGTGAGGAGGAGATCTCCCGCCTAAGAGTGCGCATCCACTCGCTCTTGGCACTTCTGATCGGCCTTCTGGTGCTGCTCTTTGCCTATGGGTCGAGCGAGAGCCTGATCCATCTACTCTATCGCATTGTGAGCCTCAGTTATGGCCCTATTTTGGGTCTCTTTGCCTTCGGCCTCTCTACTCGTCGCCTCCTACGCAAGGGATGGGGTGTTACCGGGGTCTGCATGGCAGCCCCTCTATTGGCCCACCTCGTTCAGCAACTCGCTCTGAGATATGGAGGTTACGCCATCGGTTATGAACTTATTCTTTACAACGCCCTGCTCACCTATGTGGGCCTTCTTCTGATTAGCAAGCGCCATGAAAACTAACCGCATACTTTTCCTGCTTTTATGCCTGATGGCTCTCCCCCTCAAGGCCCAAGAACTCGATCTCGAGAGTCGCAAAGCAATTGCTCGGGTGGTCGACAGTTTGGTGGGGGCCGAGATTCCGGGCGGTGGAGCCCGCCTCGACAGCCATACGATTCGCGGTCGCCGACTGCGCCTGAACTTCTCGCTCGGATTGGCCAACTACCCTTTCCGCGAGCCGAGTGTGGAGATGATCTACGACTCGGTACGGGGTCGTCTGCCCGAGAAACTCGAAAAATATAAGTTGGAGATCTACACCGACAAACAACTCATCGAGGAGTTGATTCCACTGGCCGAGCGCACGAAGTTCGATCGCCGCAAGATCCTCCCCTTTACGAATACAGCTCGATACCCCCTGGTGCGTTCGCTCTCCTCGCCTGTGGTGGTGGAGAACGGCCTCCAAAACCGCCACATTGCCCTTTGGCAGAGCCACGGTTTTCACTTCGATCAGCAGGACAACCGTTGGGAGTGGCAGCGCACAGCCCAATGGATGACACGCGAGGATCTCTTCACGCAATCCTTTGTCCTCCCCTTCCTGACCCCAATGTTGGAGCGGGCCGGAGCCAATGTCCTCCTGCCTCGTGAGCGTGATCTGCAACCCCACGAGGTGCTTATCGATGCCGACCTTCCGGAATCGGGCTATACGGAGCATTCCGGACAAGAGCCTTGGAGAGAGGGGGGAAGCGGCTTCGCCCACCCCAAATCCTATTATCTGGAGCACGAAAACCCCTTTACAATGGGAGGATGCCGCCTGACACATACGGTGATGAACCCCAAGATGGAGAGCCGTGCCGAGTGGCGCGGGACCCTTCCTGAGGCGGGAGAATATGCCCTCTATGTAAGTTATCGCTCGATGGAGAACAGTTGCGAGGAGGCCCTTTACACGGTTCACCATGCCGGTGGCGAGAGCCGTTTTGCCGTTAATCAGCGCATGGGAGGAGGAACCTGGGTCTACCTCGGTACATTCCGATTCGAAGAGGAGGTATTTGTTATATTAAGTAATTTATCAAATAAAGCACAACAAGTGGTTGTTGCCGATGCTATTAAGGTGGGCGGAGGCATGGGAAACATTGCCCGCACGCCCTGCGATTCGTTGCGTCGCGAGGGGGTCGAATACCGCCCCCTGCTCAGCGGTCTTCCCCGCTACATGGAGGGGTCGCGCTATTGGTTGCAGTGGGCCGGATTCGACGAAAAGGTCTACCAAGGAAAGGGTGGAATGGACGACTACAAAGAGGACTACATGTCGCGCGCCCATTGGGTCAATGCCCTGATGGGAGGTTCGCAGCGACTGCCCGACAGCGTGGGACTCAAGATTCCTATCGACTTAGCGTTGGCCTTCCACACCGATTCCGGTATGCGCGACTCGGACGAAACGATCGGCACCTTAGGCATCTTCTACACCAAGGAGAACAAGGGCTGCTTCTCGGGTGGAGCTTCGCGCTACCGTTCGCGCGATCTGACCGACCTGGTGATGACCGAGATCGTGGAGGATATCCAGGCCCTATGGGAACCCTCGTGGCGTCGACGCGGCCTTTGGAACAAGGCCTACTACGAGGCCCGCATCCCGGCCGCCCCTACCATGCTTCTGGAGCTGCTCTCCCACCAAAATTTTGCCGATATGCGCTATGGCCACGACCCGAGGTTCAAGTTCATGGTCTCACGCGCCATCTACAAGGGAATCCTGAAGCATGTTGCTGCCCAATACGGCTACCCCTATGTGGTACAACCACTGCCCGTTCGCGCCTTTCAGATCACGCGCCAAGAGGGAAATCGGGTGGAGTTGCGTTGGTTGGAGCGTCCCGACTCGTTGGAGCCAACGGCTCAGGCCGACTACTTCCTGCTCTACACGGCCATCGACGGGGGTGATTTCGACCACGGGCGCAAAATTTCAGGCAACTCCGTGGTGGTGGAGCAAGAGCCCGGTCGCCATTATCGCTACCGCATGACGGCATGCAATCGGGGTGGCGAGAGTTTCCCGTCGGAGACTCTGGCCGCCTTCATTCATCCTGAAGCAAAGGGGGAGGTGATGATTGTAAATGGCTTTACGCGAGTGAGTGCCGCGCCGAGTTTCCGTACCGAAACCGAGGCAGGATTTGTCCAAGACGATTGCGGTGTTAGCTACCTGCGCGACATCTCCTACATCGGAGCCCAGCAGTGTTATGACCGCGCTATGTGGCAGACAAACGACCCCGAGCAAGGGGTCGGCGGCTGTCTCCAAGACAGCGAGGGGGTTATCCTGGCCGGCAACAGCTTCAACTACCCGGCCCTTCATGGTCGCGCCATAGCCCGGGCCGGCTACAGCTACCTCTCCTGCTCGGTGGAGGCCTTCCAGGAGGAGGCGTTCGATGCCACACGCTACGAGGTCGTAGACCTGATTTTAGGTAAACAACGCTCCACCCTCTTGGCTCATGGGGCTTCCGGATACCAATTTTCATGCTTTCCGCGCCCCCTACAAGAGAAGCTGAAACACTTGACATCAAACGGTGTAAACCTCTTGGTGTCGGGTAGTTATGTAGGATCGGATCTTTGGGAGTGTGAAGCTTCGACCGATGCCGATCGTGCCTTTGCCCGCGAAGTGCTCCACTACGAATACCTGACAGGGCACGCCACTCGCCTGGGTCGAGTACGAGGCTTTTCGCCCGAGATTCCGATCGGAAGTTGTCATTTCAACCAGGCGTACGGATTAGCTACCTACGCCGTGGAGTCGCCCGATGCCATCGGAGCCGTGGGGCAAGGGGCCTTCTCCATGGCCCGCTATGCGGAGAACAACCGCTCGGCAGCCGTGGCCTACGAAGGGGAGGGGTATCGTTCGGTGGTCTTTGGCTTCCCAATCGAAAGCATTACTTCCGATAACGAGCGTAATACGCTGATGAAAGGAGTGTTGAATTTTCTAATTGAGCAATAAAAAGATGGCCTATAACCTGCAAAATATCTCGGGGCGCATCCAACACAATCTGCGTACCCTGTCAATGCCCGTCGGGATGCTGATTGGAGCGCTTTTGTGTCGTCCGATAGCCACCCTCGAGGCCGCTTCGCACCAACTGATCACTCCGGCCTTGATCTTTGTTACCCTCTTTATCACCTTCTGTCGCGTACGGATCGAGGAGATGCGCCTTCAACGCATCCACTGGATCATCCTCGCTTTTCAACTTGTTGTCAGCGTAGTGATCTACCTCCTATTGCTCCCGCTCCACCCCACCCTTGCACAGGGAGGGATGATCTGTATTCTGACCCCCGTGGCGATGGCTGCCGTGGTGATTGGGGGCATGCTCGGGGCCAACATCACGACGATGGCCACCTACAGTCTCCTTTGCAACATCACCATCGCCTTTGTGGCTCCGGTCTACTTTTCGTTTATGGGCAACGGCACCTGCACGCTGTGGGAGATTCTATCGCGTGTCTTACCCCTGCTGATCGGCCCCTTTCTGATGGCCCAACTCTTTCGCCTGGTGCGGCCCCAAGCCGCGGCATGGGTGGCAAGCCACGGACAACTCTCCTTCTACTCTTGGTTGATCTCGCTGGTGATAGCCATCGGTCGCACAACGAGTTACATTCTCGACTTAGGCGAAGAGCACCTCGGGCTGGAGATTGCCTTGGCCCTCACTGCCCTGGGAATCTGCTTAGTGCAATTTAAGGTCGGCCGTTTGATTGGAGCCCGCTACGGAGATACCACCGCCGGAGGACAGTCCCTCGGCCAAAAGAATACGATCCTGGCGATCTGGATGGCACAGTCGTTCCTTGACCCGATCTCTTCGATCGCCCCTACGGCCTACATCGTGTGGCAGAATCTGGTAAACTCCTACCAGATCTACCGACACGACAGATCGAAGGCCCAAAATTAGCGTTCGTTCCATTTGCCACAACGCTTACCATAAACAACAGCCGGAAATAAAAAAAATCGCAAAAACGCATTTTTTTTGTAGTTTTTTCGCCACCCGGTGCGTCTAATGTGCAGAAAGCAACCAAAAACAAAAATTTAATGGAAAAATCAGAGAGAGAATTTACCGAGCTGGTACGGGCGCACAAGGCAACCATCTACTCCGTGTGCTACCTCTTCTCGAAGGAGCCCCAGGAGGTCGATGACCTCTTTCAGGAGGTTCTTATCAACCTATGGCAGGGGTTTGAGCACTTCGAGGGCCGTAGCGAACTTCGCACCTGGGTGTGGCGTGTAAGCCTCAATACCTGCATCACGGCTGACCGAAAAAAGCGTCGCCGCAAGAGCGACCCCCTGGAGGTTTCGTTCAACCTCTACACCGACAAAGACCAGGAGAGCAAGCAAATTCGTCAGCTCTATGAGCGCATTCAGGGTCTGCAACCCTTCGACCGAGCCATCGTACTCCTTTGGCTCGAGGGGATGCCCTACGAGGAGATCGCCTCGATTGTGGGGATCACGGTAAAAAATGTCTCGGTGCGCCTATATCGCATCAAGGAGCAGCTAAAGCAAACAAACAAGTAATGATTGCAAATTATTAAAAAACATGCTATATGAATCAGAATGAATTAAATAATATGCGCGAGCAGTTGGAGATTTTGAAGCGTAAGATTGAACACGAAGAGCGTATGGGCGAAAAGCAGATTCGCCGCGCTATGCGCAAGAAGATGTCGTACATCAATCGCCAGGGATTGTTCTTTGTTCTCCTCGCACTTTCGGCAATACCCTTCTTTATCTGGTCACGAAGAATATTGCCCATAAGTGATACTTTTTGCTGGGTGACATGTGGATTCCTGGCTGTTGCAGCCCTCTACACCCACTTGATTCACAGCAAGTTGTCGGCCGAAGATATTACACAGGAGCACCTGGTGACCGTAGCCCGCAAACTTACCGCCCTGAAGCGCAGTTACACCCGTTGGCTCTTCTTCTCGATCCCCTTCCTGGTCTTTTGGATTTGTTGGTACATCCGTGAACTGAAGACCATTTTATCGCCCGAAATCTACACCACGGTTCTGATTGGCTGTGCCGTAGGTGGTGTGATAGGCGGACTGATCGGCACCTATAAACACATCCGGGTGCAACGCTCGTGCAGCGAGATGTTGGAGCAGATTGAAGATATCACAAAGGAGAGCTAAACAGCTCTCCTTTTTTCTATTTCTTAAAGATGAAGTAGACGGCCAGCACCAGGCAGACAAAGCCGGCAAGGTGGTTCCAGCGCAGGGTTTCGGACTTCATGAAGACCACCGTAAAGAGGGTGAAGACCACCAATGTGATCACCTCCTGGATTACCTTCAACTCCCACAAGGAGAAGGGGCCGCCGTATTGCGCACTACCCAAACGGTTGGCCGGCACCTGAAAACAGTACTCAAAGAGGGCGATGCCCCAACTCAAGAGGACGATGGCGGCCAAGCCGAACTTTTCGATCTTCGACTTAAAGACGATATGGCCATACCAAGCCAACGTCATAAAGGCGTTGGAGCAGACCAAGAGCAAAATAGATAATATTCCCTTCATTCGGACTTCATGTTTGAAAATTGCGCGACAAAGATACGAAAAAGAAATGAGAGGAGCGCACTTTAGCCATTTTTTGTAACGGTAAGGCAACTTGAATAAAAAGTATCGTTACGACACCGGCGATACGAAAAACTTCTTATCTTTGGTGTCGGAAGCGGAGTGATATTTTCACCACCGGCCCAAAGCGAATAAAAT
>JAEIGA010005063.1_pt1 | contig 20239 bp, 12 predicted proteins | sample 9270691 | NCBI WGS metagenome assembly JAEIGA01 (sample SAMN17057246, study PRJNA624740) | gut metagenome | biome: biome; isolation source: fecal sample | host: Bos grunniens | place: China: Xizang | collected 2019 | reverse complement strand
GATAAAATCAGTGTGGTCATAACCAAATGTTAAAATAGCATCTTCAAAACGTTGGCGCGGATAAAGTAAAGCAAAATAAATAATATCTGTAGCTTCAATATTTTCAGCCTCAATAGCTTTTATATCTGGAAGGTAAACATCAAATTCATATGAGTCACCTCTATTAATTTTAATGATATTTTTAGCCATTATAAAAACTCCTTTAATAAAAATAAATAAGCTATATACTTATTTTTATTTCAATATCTAAACCAGATATCTCCTACTGCACCTTCTGTAGGAGACGGGTCACTAGACTTAACTGTAATAGTAGCATAAACTTTAGCATTATTATCCATAGTAACCTGTACCTTGTCTGCAGTGCCTGCAGTGCCTCCAGTACCACCTACCACAGTAACTGTTTTTGCTTCGCTGCCGTCAAATTCAACCACTGAATCGCCCGTATTTATAGTTAATTTATTTGCTACCTTTTCAGCAACAGTAGCTGTATCAGCCCTTGCAGCGGTTATTTCATAATCTTCATTGTCTATTTGAACAACTGTACCTAGTATTTTATTTGTATCAGCCATATAAGTATCCTCTCTTTAATGTATTAATTGTTAAAATGTAACATCTTCAGCATTTACTATAGAGGTAGCTGCCCATGCACCATTAACCACGCAGAGAATTTTACCATTATCTGAGGTTGTTACGGAAGGTAGTCCTGCAATTCTAAGTTTAGCATTTGTGCTATTAAAACGCTCGTCAACATAACTACCAATAGATTTCATATATGGTACCCAAGTAGTAGGTGTTGTCTGAAGCTGGCCATCCGCGAGCACTCTTGCCTCTTCGATTTGTGGTTTAATTAATACATTTTGGTTAAAAGCTGTTGGTACTGTTAAATACACAGTAATAACAATTTCACCTTTTTCATCACCGGTAATAGCAGTAAGATCAAGCTCAGCCATAAATTCTGTGTCCTTTTTGGCAATAACTGAGGTATCACCAAAATTAACTTTTAATTCAAAACCATGCTGCTCGATCACAGTTGTGTCTATAAGATCAGTAGCTGCGAGGCTAACTATATATTTCTTACCAACGGGCAGCGATCTAGTAGCTAATAAGACAGAGCTACCGGACTCTTCGCATCTAATGCCTGTTGTTAAAACTGAGCCATCACCAACATCCTCTAAGCCAGCTGAAAAAAGCACATCGTAAGGATAAGGCAAAAGATTTTTATTTTTATCCACAAGGTCGAGCTTATAATCAATCTCTTCCGCAGTGTGTTTTAATTTATAAGACATATTATATTTCTCCTTAAACTATTTTATAATATACAAAGTGGCTCATATAGTTGTTCATCATTCAAAACTTCGATAATAGTACCATCACTAGCCAAAAGTGCCTCGTACTTTGCATTATCAGAATGCCACTTTCCATCATTACCCTTTATATAACCCTCTTGTACAACTGCCCAGCCATTTACATTACGAAGTAATGGTGTTGCATCAACAATAAGAAGCTCACCTGTACTATCTGTTAGCTGCTCTCCCGTATAATCAATTAATGGTTGCTCAGAATCTTCTGCTACTAAAAGTGCCTTACCGTCAGCCTCAGTTAGTATTAATTCGTCACCTTCAGCCAGCATAGTCAAGTCAGCTTTTACGAAACTAATAGCACGTTTCATATAGCCTTCTTCAGCTTTTACGAGAGTACAGCAGCCGTTACTGATGTAGGCATGTACGATATCTGATGTGACAGTACTACCAGCTTTCCCAAAAGCAACTAAATAAATTGATAGTAGGTACTGATTGGGTGCAGTTGGTAGTATATCAGAATTTACAGAAAAATAACTAACTAAGCCGATATTTTTGTCAAAAATATCATAATATACATTTAGAGTTGGGTCATATCGTTTAATTACTAGCTTATAGCTATCCAATAAATCATCAGTTAAAGTCACGTGATCCCATGCTAAATTAAAAACATTTCCAGAGCCGATGTTAATATAAGTTTTTTTGTCTGTACCGTAAATTTCAGTCGCAGCAACGGTACTGCCATCTTCTATTCGCAAAACTAAATTAGAAATAAGAATCACCTTCTTTGCTTATTTACTAAAATATATTACTCAGTACGCTTCCAATAAAATTTATCGCAAGCCCAATCTGCCATAAAATCTTTAACCATAGGCACATAAGCAGTTATACTTATTTTTGAAGAAGTGGGCATAGTCTCACTGCTGAGCAGCTTAGTAATATAGATCTCGCCACCAGCCTCTATCTTATAGTGAACATTATATGTCTTAATACCATCTACTGCTTGAATAACACCTTCTACTAAGTCTGAAATACCAAAAGCAATACGAGGTGCATTGGCATCGGCACCAATAGCAGTAGGGCTAATTGTACCTAATTTGAGTGGAAATGTACTTGAACCTGATATGCTAGCTGTTGTAGAAAGTTCTAGCTTTAAATAAATTGAATGGTTAGACTGTACAATGTGACCTGAAGCCAAGCTAGCGGTTGTAGGAGTCCATATTGATGCACCAGCAGGAAGTGAGTCTTTATTAGTTTTGTATTCTTTATCAATTAAACTCCATTTACCGCCAAGGTTTGTTGCAGGATTATCATTTGTACTTGTTATTAAAATACTACCGATAGGATGCTCAAATTTATCTGATGGAATAATTGCTGCTATTTTAGTGTCCACTATATTTGATACGGATTTAGCGCTTGGGTAATAGTCATCCGTCCAGGCTTTATTATCATCAGACTTTATCATATTCGTTGTTAGCTGAATTTGCCCAACAGTTGCCTTTAATTGTGCCATAAAAATAATTTCCTTTCAATTAATTTTATAAAGCAAGTATAGCTTTTAAATCTATATAATTTAGCAAATAAAATAAAATCCTAGATTAATATTTTTAATAAAACTAATCTAGGATTTTATTTTTATTTATTTTTATATTCCGTAACACATCCGGCATCAATTACCTTATTAGCTCTTCTTGGATCTTCAAGCTCGGTAATGCCGAAGAAAGGTAGGTTTATTAGCAGAGTATTCCCGTCACCAATTTTCATTCTTGGGTAAGAATGCTGGGCATCCGGGGCAAAGATAACAATTTCGCCTGGGAATGGTTTAAAATTCGGTAACCTTAACCACTCTGCCTCAGTTTTATATAATTGGCTTACTCTTGCTTTCATGCTAGGTCCGCTCCATTCTTAAGAATCTGCTTTATAGCGCTATCATTTACATAGGCTGATAAATCATTTCCATAAGCAAACTCATTTATTTTTTCAATGTCAATAAGTGAATTTATATACTGCTTAGCAACATTAAAATAAGTTGTGTGATAAGTAATGTGCTGTCTAAAAGCGTTTATAACTTTAGTCATCTCATCACGTGAGAAAACTCTGCACGGTAAGTCTGTCGCATGATATATAAATGTTTCGGCACCAGCATTTAATTGACCTTCTATTGACATTAAATTAAGCTGATCCTCAGTGGTTAATTTAAAATTATAGACTTTATCGTCGGACATGGCAACTGAGAAGCCAGAGATAATTTTATTTTTACACTGATTAGATAGTTTTCTAAGTGCAACCCGTCTTGTATCTGCTAAAACCGTATCATCTGCTATCAGCTTTTGGCCGGAGCCTAAGAGGCTTTGCAGCCTCTCAAGCTCTTCCAAACTAACTTCTTCAATCGTGACTGTATTATAATTAGGCAACTGAATAAAGCTGTAAACAGTTTTATTATCCGAGCCAACAATACCTTCGGCGGAAGTTTTATCCGTCATTGTAACATGACCTGAAGCTAAGAAGCTTACAAACTGAGGATATTTTACAACGTCAATTACTTTGTTATTTTGTATTATCTTATACATTAGTTAGCCTCCTCTTCATAATCATAGTTAAAGATTGCATCTGTTGCTTCAAATACTAAGGACTGTCCAAATTTAGCTTTGTGGGCTTCTTCGGACCACGGTACATTAAATACTACAGGAGTGCCTTCCGCACCAGAATCGGCGAAAGCTTGCGGACCAATATCAGGGATCTTAATACTACCGTCTGCGTTTAATGCCTTCTTAAAGGTAACAGTGCGTAAAGTTTTAATATTACCGAAAGACTGATTTAATACCTGGTTTGTTGATGCTGGTATAACAACATTTTCAAACGCACAAGAGTTAAAAGCATATGTGTAAATATCTTTCAAACCTTCTGGTAATTTAACATCAGTTAGCTTGCGGCACCATGCAAAACAGGTGTGATCTATGACCGTAAGCGTATCTGGGAAAGTAACTGTTTCAAGTGCTTCACAACGGCTAAATGCATTATTAGCAATTTTAGTTATACTATTTGGTATATCCATTGTTGTGATAGGCATATGTGCAAAGCAATAAGGAGACATGCTTGTAACAGAGCCATCCTGAGGTATTACACCAGAGGCCAAACCTTGTAACAATCGCTTATTTTTAAGGTCAACTAGACAGTTTTGAATTACTGCAAAATTAGTGTTTCCTGGTGCAATCTCGATGCTTTCAATACCAAAGCACTCATTCAGTGGAGCATCACCGATTGTTTGAACATTTGCAGGAATAACTATAGTTTTTAGCTTAGTACAAGCTTGTAATGCATAGTTACCAATAGCGCGCAGAGATTCTGGCAATGTAATCTCGCTTAAATTTGTACAGCTTGCAAAAGCGTTTGCTAATAACTCCTGTAAAGTATCAGGTAAACGTACTAGCTCGAGAGTGCTATGGCTTTGGAAACCGCCTAGCTTTGTTACAGTATAAGGCGTTGTACCAAATGAGAGTATTTCAGGAATTCTAACAGCGGCATTCAGGTCATTCTTACACTTAGTGATAGACATAGTTTTATCAGAAGTGTTTAAAGTATAACCATCATAGAAATTACCATTGTAGTCAATGCAGTCAGAAATATCTCCAACACCAATAGTATACCAAACGCTATCAAGTACTGTAAATTGTGCGTAACAAGTCATAGGTCCAGTAATTTTTTCAGGCTTAGGCTCCCAGCCAGTGAATGCGTACATTTCTGGTTTAGAAGCGTCCTGTTTTGTCGGAGTTGCATAGCCCGCTCCAGTGTAATCGGCATCACTTCCATAGGGTGTACTAATTACACAAATAGTTTGATTACCTTCTGTCGCTGTTGGGTTTACAAAAGTAATATCATAACTACGTCTGATAGCTTGGAATACGGGATAGAATGTTTTATTACCCTCAATATGCTTTAGTACCTCAACTCTATATTCGTTTGCTAACTCATTTGACAGAGTCTCGGAAGGCACAATAACATCCTTCTTTGTGGACCAACCTAAGAAATCATAGTCAAATTCAGCTGTTGAATTCTTGGTAGGTTTAGCAATCATTCCTTCAGGAACAGCACCTGTACCATAGTGTACTGGGTTAGTACAGTCAGCGCCATTAACGGAAGTAGCAGAATGAATAACAGTGTTTAAATCAGTGTCAATGAAGGTAATAGAGCTTTCCAGATGATCGTAAGCGATCTCAAGGTCAGGATAGCGCGTTTTTAACTCACTAAATTGCTCACCGGTCAGATTACCAAATTTAGCTTTACCAATTAATACGGCATTTGCGGTATCATCACCAGAAGCGGTTAAGCCTGTAACATTAAAGATATTTGTTTTAAAATATTCATAATCAACAGAGCCGAAGTCAACACCAACTAATCTAGCACGTGCTATATTTTTACAACTATTGAATAGCGCAACTGCATCAATTAAAGGACAGTTTTCAATAGTAAGGTCAACAACACTGTCATAGTTATTATTGCCATCTGCGTCAGTATTCAGCTTGAAGTTGTCAGAGCTTAAATAAATTAAATTCTTAAATGTAATATTGTTTACTGCCGGTAGCTCAACGTACTCTAATTTACCGCTATCAGCAAAGATTACACCGGCAAGATTGGTACCAGAAGCGTAAAGCTTTTTAAGGTTTAATAAAGATCCAAGGTCAAGAGAGCCAGAGTAGCTAGTAATATTTGTCAAGTTAAGCTCCTCTAACAGAGCATTTTCGCCATTTTCGCCAAAGGACAATGAAGTGAAATTCGTATTTGAATAACCCTCAATGTTAGATCCAAGTGTTAGCTTCTTTATTCTAGTAGCGTTTTGTACACTGGCCGTATGCGGATAAATTGCCGAAAGATCTCCAAAGTCAGATATTGCAGATGCACTACCGATATTAATAATATCAGCTGAAAGTGCGCCAGAGAATGGTACTGTAGTAGCAACATTTGGCTCTGCTCTTACTGAAATAGGCTTTGTACCGCCATATTGTACATTTAAATATACATAGGAGTAAGGTGTTAAGGTTAACTGATAATTAGGCTTAACTACCATGTCATCGGTGGATCCAAATCTATTAACACGGAAGTTAGCGTGGTAATTATCTCCAAGTGCTCTATTTGTTTGATACTTAGACGCCATATATAGCTCTTGGTTTCTCTCCCATTGACGTCTATGATATTTCATCCTACCGTTACACATGTTAACAAGGAATTGCTTATCACCTGTACCGTTAATGAAAGAAGAATTATAGGTACGAATATATTTTCTGTTAATATCTAAGCGCCATAACTCCTCAGGGAATTCCTCTTGCCAAGCATCGCATTCTTTAATAAAACTTTCAGCATGCCAAGCATCCTTACTTTCAAGGTCCTTATACATGGCTTGAAGCTCATTAGCAAACAAATCTCTTACTCGACAGAAGAATGTACTATCACTTTCACGGAAAATTTCTGTGTTAGTAGCGTCCTTATCAGTATCCTCTAGACCATAGCGATAAACCTGCTTACCATAGTTGTTTAAGCCTAAGCTCGTATCGTTATCGTAGTCCCAGCAAAGGTCCCACTTATAAGTACCATCAGCCGCCTTACCATAGTGCCAGAAAGTATTTTTAGCACGGTTATCAACCATGCAGTATCTAGTTGTAAATAGATAGTAGTACAGAGCAGAATCTTTTACGAAATACTCATCAAAGCGTGCTTTAAACTCTTCATCAGTGGATGTTGTTATAAATCTATAAAGCTCAATCCACTTTTGCTTACAATAATTAAATACTTCTTCATTTTCTTCATCTGAGCCATCCTCCCAGAGATAACGCCAGCCGTAGGTATAGTCCTCGCTGAAGTCATCGTGCTCAAGAATATCCACATAGTAAGTTTTTTCGAGATTTACTGTGGTATCAGAAGTTAAAACGTAAGAGCCGTCCTCTTGCTTCTCGTAAAGGATTCCAAGATTTTCATCTTTTGCCCAAGTATAGTGCTTTGTAGTTTTATCGGTTTCATCAATGGAGTATCCCATTGCATTCATCATCGTATCTTCTGGGAAGTCAGATAAAGGCAAACCAACGTCCATGATTTCAACACAGCACTCATATTTGTCGTCTGGGTCTGTTGCGCGAGTATTATCAGTTTTCTTAGAGTCACCGATATTACCGATAGCATAGAAGTGCCAATCATTATCAGCAAACTCTCGGTGAGTTGAAAAGTCAGGGTCAGTTTCCTGAATGAAAATTACACAGTTGTAGAATTCCATCGTATCCTTAATAAAGTCTGTGTTAATGCCGTCTCGCTCAACAAAAGGTCTTCTGTAAGGATTGAATCTATTATATCTATTCGCTAGTATAGCATTAGTTAAGTTATTAGAAGAAGCAATATTTACTTTTGCATTTAGGTATGCAGTAGGTACAGACTCTCTTGTAAGAGTAATTGTACTAGCAGTGGTACCATCACCTAGCTCAAAGTAAGTACCGTCCTTATTCATGATAAAGTCAAGGTTTCTTCCTGCAGCACCGTAGTTATTAGAAGAAGTACCTTGGCCGCTGTGCTGAGCATTATAGCAAGTCCAGTTATCTAACACAGGGTCACCGACTTTATAAAGCTGCTGAATTTTAGTATTCTTAACCTTATCACTCTTATTGTTAGTAAAGTGAGGGGCTGAAAGTTTATATACTCTTAGCCAAGGACATTTTTCTGCGAATACATCAGGATCTAGTTTGTTATTGTCATTATAAATTTGGTTTCTATTATATCTAGCAAGCAGCTCCTCAGAGGTACGCGCGTCAGCAATAAAGTTATCAAGAATATCAGAAGCAGTAAGTGACGTATCATAAACCTTAAATCTATAAATAAGTAAGTCACAGTCAGGTGATCCGAGAGTAATTTCTTTAGGGTTACTCTGTTTAAAGTTATAAGTGCTATCATATACCATAGGTCTGCTTGGTACGCCATCTTCATAGCCCATGACCATAGGAATAGCTTCGGTATTTTTAGAGATATTAAACTCAAACTCAATAATATCCTCTTCAGAATAAGCGAGCTCTAAATTACCGCTTTGACCATAAATATTTGCCTGATGCGCACCCATTTTAATACCGATATGGTCTCGGTCTGTTTTATTATCGATACAAGACAGGAAAACGGCCTCAGGGTTAGTAATATGCTTTGTCTTAAATACTAGCTTAAGCTCTTTACCATAAATTTTTGCATCATTTGCAAAAAGCTTATAGTCAATAGTTGCGGTTGAGCCAGCTTTAATACAGAAGTGCTCAGTACCTGGGATTGACTTACCATCTGCATCTTTTTCGATTTGATAACCACCGTTTTTCCAGTCAAAGTTATCAGAAACAGTCATATGAATATCACCCTGACTCCACAGACGCTTGTCAATGTCATTATTACTTACACCTACTGGATGGAAGTCAAATACTAGCCCTGTTGTTACAGGAGCCACATTGATATTCAAGCTCTCAACAACCACGGTAATTACCTTTTCAGACTTGCCGCAAATAATTTTAACTTTATGTGTACCGATCTGATCAGTAACATATGAATAGATGTCTGTTGTAGTATAATCATAAGCGGGGTTTGGCTCAATTACAGGAGACGATACAATAACACCGTCAACTTCAATATCAACTTTAGGAGTACTTGTACTAGGATCATAGACAGTATAAACAATCTCTGCAGCTGAATACTGCTTTGTTGTAATACTGTGAGGAGCAGCACCAATTATAGGAGCAGCATCAGAATCTGTACTATCGTACCAAAGAAGGTCTTTTACTACACAGTTTTTAGATCTTACAGTATCTCCATTAAGGTCAGCCTCAAGATAAACCTCAAGTAAATAAGATCCATGCTCACGTAGCTTACCATTCTTATCAAGAGCTGGAATTGGGTAGGAAATATCACCTCTGTCAAAACCAGAAACGTCAGCATCTAATATCTGACGGCCGATCTCTTCGCCATTTAATTTGAAAACAGCAGTCTTCTTAAGCGCACCTTCAACCTTATAGCTGAAAATAATGTCTTCACCTACAGGCCAAGTCTTCTTCTCGTTAAAGTCAGAAGCAATATTAAGTGCAATATGCTGAATACTCCAAGTTTTTGTAGCTACACTTCCATTGGCATCCGTAACGAGCAGTAATACCTTGATAGTATCATTTTCTCTTACATAAGGAGAGGCATCAAAGATGTTTTCACCGCTCTTAACAGTACCGCGAGCGACAGTTGTACCATTTACCTTCCACTGAGCATCTGCCTGTGAAATGTTATCACCGGCAGAGTCTTTACCAGAGAATAAGAAGCTTAAAGTAGCCTCTTTCTTGTCAGTTATCATAATGGCATCCTTAGTTATATAACTAATTTTTAACTCACTAGAAGAGCTGCCACCGCCTCCAGGGCCGCCTCCTGCACCACCAATGATTTGTACGCCAGTGTCCTGAAGCACTTCGCCATTAGCTGTTAAATAAAGCATATACGGCGCACCGAGGCCAACATTACCCTCTATATCATAACGTAGGCCATTAATAGCCTGAGTACCGATATACTGAGATAGGCTGTCCTTAAGGTCTGTAACCTTATCATCAACAGCACGAAGCGCGGCGCCTGCGGAAGGATATACATTGGAGGTATTTCCGTTATCATCGTAAACAACACGCATATCACGTACTTCTGCGTCAAGAGTGAGTGAGCTCTCTTGGGGTGCAACAAGGTTATCAATACGCTTCTCTTGTCTAGCAAGTTTATTATTTAATTTTTTAAAATGTGCCTTATTATAAACAACTTGACTGTCAAACTCAGTGGCTAGGTCTTCCAAATCTGCAGAGGCACCTTGCAGTGCATCTGTCAAGCCGGTAATTTTAGTACCATAGTCAGAAACTAAAGTACTAGCCGTATCGGCAAGCTTTTTATCAAAGTTATCACATTGAGCTTCAACCTTTTTATCTAATGTATTTACTGAAGCAGCAAGCTGGATATTTAGATTAGATGCAGCTTCGTTTGCAGTTGTTGCTCTAGTATTAAGAATATCAATACGCTTAGAAAGCGTATCAGAAACAGTCTGAATCTCGGTTTGTAAATCCACAGCTGCTTTTGACAGGGCCTCATCTGCTGCTAGCGTAATTCTAGATAATTCAGCAAAAGTTGCTTCACGAGCAGACTTTTCAGCTTCTAAAGCCTGATAAATCGCCTCATCAGCCTCTGCAAGCTGATTATGTGTATTCGTAAAAATGTTTAATTGCTTATTAATGAGGTCAATAGAATCAGCTAACTCCTTGCGTAATACCGCTTTCGTAGCATCATCTATATAAGGCAGCTCAGAGAAGCAAGTGTCGCCAGTACCAGTTTTATACTTTCTAGTACCATCTATACACTCTTCAATTACCAGCTCGCCATCCTCTGGTACTGGATCGTCTACAAGCCATTCTTCAGTAGTACCTCTTCGGTGTTTTACTATCATAGCATAACTCCAATCTTTAAGATTTTTATACACATAATTTAGCAAATTAATTTAATAAAAATAAAGCAGGTAACTTTTAAAGTCACCTGCTTTAGTTATTTAATTATAAATTATTCAGCGCCGCCACAGTCAAAGATGATTTCGTTTTCTGTGCCGCTTGCGTACTGAACAAGCTTATTATTAGAGTCAACTCTCAAATAATTCGCTTCAATGGCTGTTATGTCAGCCTCGTAGGCAGAGTGTGTGTGGTTACCTTTTGCAGCAGTAGTAGCAGTAGTACCTAAAGTTAAGCTAGAAGTGCCGGCACCAATAAGTGAGCGGACTGTGCTTGGGCTCATTCTTGTAACTTTATTATTAGAATCAGTGACTACAACACCACCAACTCCGGAAGCACTCGTCAGAGCTGTAGCAGTAATAGTACCACCATTAGTAATATTACCGTGGCTGTGGGAACTTGCTGCGTAGTTACCAGAATCTTGTTTAGTAGCAAGTTTGGCATCGATCTCATCAGAGTTATATGTGCCAATATTTTTTGGAGTTATGTCAAAAGCTGTAGCAGCACTACCGTCAAAGGTAAACATATCAGTACCTTCAGTTGTACCGCTCTTGAGCTTAACGGTCAGTTTATTTGCTACGCTATTAGCAGCGCCACCTTGTGTAGCAGAGCCAGCATATTTAGTATCATCAGGTAAGTAAGGATGATCATGTGTAGGCGCCTTGAGTGCCAACAGAGAGTTTACTTCCTCTTCTGTATAGTAGCGATCATCATGATCATGTGCAAAGTCAGTAATCTGGCTCTTGGTGTGACTGTGTGTAGCAGGAGCGGCTCCAATAGTATTATAAGAAATTGTTCTAGCAGTCGAGCCATTGAAAGTTGTACCGCTTGCTGCACCTTTGCCACCGTTGTTAAACGTTAAAGATGCTTTAACACTATCTGCAGCGCCTCCCGCAGAAGAAGAGCCGGCATAATTATGCGTGTGGCCTGTATCGGACTTAGTTTCTAAAGCAGCATCAACATCTGATTTAAGGTAATAGTTAGATAAATCAACAGTACCAGCTAGCACGTCCCAAGAACTGCCATTCCAAGCAACGTTATCACCCGCATTTACCTTTGGTAATGTTCCAGAAGCTGCACAAGCATTTGTAATATTATAAACATCACCAGTTGCGTTATTAGAAGTTGGCAGTGCAGATGTGCTACTCTTAGTACCCTTATACTTTAATACGCTTCCAAGAGCTGTGCTAATTTTTGTATCAACGGCGGCGGGGGTAATATAAACACTATTATGATTATGGTCGCTAGCTGCTTTTCCATCTATCGCTGTATTTAATGTAGCTACCTTAGCGTCTATTTCTTCATCTGTATAGTAAATATCATCATGGTCGTGGCTTGCAGGCGCGGCACCAATAGTAGCATATGAAACAGTTACAGCATCTGAGCCATCAAATTTAGTGCCAGCGGCAGCTCCACCAGTAGTAGTAAATGTAACAGCTTTATTAACCTTATTAGCACTGCCAGCATTACCGCTTACGGAAGTCTGCAAAGGGTGCACATGGTCACCTCTAGCAACCTTAGTTTCACTACCTACTGAAGCAGTTCCATTTGCCTTTGGTGTTGTGGTGGACCAGGTAACGTGAGTACCGTGAGAACTTGCTGCTTTGCTTGCAATAGCTGCATCCATTTCAGAAAGCTTAGCAGTAAGAGTGCCGGAAGTTATGTCAGTGCCAATGTTGATTTTATCCGAGGAAACTCCAGCTGCCACTTTATCGTTTGTAACAGCCTCATCAGCGATCTTATCAGTAGTTACATTAGCGTCTTTGATCTTCGCTGTTGTAACCGCGTTGCTAGCGATATCACCAGCAGCAACTGTGCCGTTAGTGACAGTAATTTCACCAGTTGCCGTTCTAGCTACAGACTGAACAACACCGCCCTCGCCCGACTGAGTAACCGTAATATCATCTAGCTTAGTAGATTCAAGCGCATCTAAACGTGCATCGATAGCGGTTAAATCAACTGCTAAAAGTGAGGCTCCAGAAGCATCCTTGAATTCAACTTTATAAGTAGATGTATTAAATTCAACTGTTTTTGCTTTACCCCAGTCATAAACGTCGGAAGCCTTAGCACTCATCCAAGGTAGGTTTGCAAAAGCGGTACTGCCATCACCAACTTTCATCAAGAGCTCAACAACAGGCTCATCAGCACCTGTGACAGGGTTAGTATATGTTGTGCCAGTAGGTACACGTACAACAGCGATTTCACCGTTTAACAGTGTACCAGTATATGCTTGCCATTTAGCAAGTGTATCAACTTTGTTTTTAATTCTTGTTACAACTGTTTTTGTTGCCATTTTATCGATATCCTTTCGGTCTATTATAATAATAGATTAGTGCTGACCTTATTTAGTTAGCCAGCACTAATCAAAACTTAAAGTATATTCAACTAAGAATTACTCATGAACAACAGTAGTGGAAGTACCGCAGTTGAAGATATAGACGTCAGCAGCCTTTAGATAATCAGACTCAATGGCTTCCACTCGGCTAGTAAGACCTTCGATATTAGTCTTGTTAGTCTTTACCTGGCCATTAGTAAGGTCAGCTACAGCCTGAGCTGCGTCGGTACCAGCCTTCTTAGCATCAGCAATTTCAGATCTGATTGCGCCATTTGCTCCAGTAAGAGTCTGAAGCTCAGTAATATCAGATCTTAACTTATCATTAGCATTTGCACCAGTGGAAACAATACCTTGAATAGTAGTGATATTACCCTCAGCAGTACCGACACGAGTGTCAAGAGCGCCTACCTTAGCATCAACAGCACTAACAGCAGTCTCACGTGCTGACTTTTCAGCATTTACTGCAGTGGTAATCTCAGTAGTGATCTCAGAAGCAGACTTAGCGTGGCCATCCTCGTGCTCAGAAGTCCAAGTGTCAAATGTTGCAGCAGCAAGCTTTGCGTCAACAGCATTCTTAATAGCCTTATCACCAGTGTAACCGTTAGTAACCTGCTTAAGAACTGTGATGTCAGCAGCCATTGCTGCGTCAGCAGCATTTAGAGTTGTAACCTTACCATCTGTGTAAGTCTTAGCAGTAGCCTCGGCAGCTGCCTGTGCCTCAGAAGCCTTGGTCTCAGCATGAGACTTTGCAGCAGCCTCAGCAGCGTCAGCCTCATCCTCTGCGTACTTCTTAGCAGCGTTAAGAGTCTCAGTGTCAGCTGTCTGATATGCTGTGATTACGCCATCAATACGCTGGCCTAGAGCGGTATCAGCAGCAGGAAGTGTCTCGGTAACAGCTGTCTGAAGTGCGTCAATTTCGCCTTCAGCCGTGGTCATGCGGCCATGAAGGTTAGTAATAGCAGCAGCGTTTGCGTCAGTGTTACCAAATTCAACCCAAGTGCCATCACTGAGGACGTACTCTTTACCCTTATTGTCACCGGCAGTAACAACAATTACATCACCATTCTGGTAACTAGCAACCGCAGGGAGTGCTTCAACTGCGCCGCGGAAGTCCATAACGTTGGTTACGTCCGCAAGCTTGCCCTCAATAGTAGTAATTCTATTACCAAGAGCTGTGTCAGCTGCCTTATAAGCAGTATCCATTGCAGCAATAGCTTCCTTGTTTGTCTTAACCTGACCGTTTGCAAGGGCGTCAACCTTATTCTGTGCAGTCGTAGCTGCGTTAGCTTCAGCAGCAGCCTGAGCGTCAGAAATCATTCCAACAACAGTCTTGCCGGTAGTTACAGCGCCAATCTTATCATTGATTGCGTTATCGGCATTCTCGCGAGCAGTAGCTTCGTCAGTAATATCCTGAGCAAGCTCACCATTCTTAGTCTCCTGAGCGGACTTAAAGGACTCAAGGCCATCAACTCTTGTATCCATTGCGGTGTTAAGATCATCAGCGTGATCAATGGCAGCTTCCTTAGCAGCCTCAACAGCTGTATAAACAGCACCACCGGTTACAAAGCCGGTCTTATTAGCCTCAACAGTACCGTTAGCACCGAGCTCAGACTTAATAGTAGCAACAGACTTATTCTCAACATTGCCTAAGCCAATCTGCTCTGCGGTTACTTCGTGAGGATTTTCTTTATCAGCGAGGTGCGCTTCAAGAGCAGCTTCATCAAGGTCTAGCGCATCAGCAACTTTTTTAACCTCAACATCAGTATATCCCTTAGCAGTAGCAACTGCATCAGTCTCAGCCTGATCAGCGTACTTCTTGATTTCGACCTCACGGGTATCTGTATAAGCCTTTGCAACCTTAAGCGCGTTAGCAACAGAGCCCTCAACAGTGTCAGCACCCTCGAGTTTATCTAAACGAGTTTCGTGATCTGCAACAGCCTTACCAAGGTCACCATTAGCACCAACACTTGTTTCAAGTGCAGAGATTCTAGAAGCTAAACCATTAGTAATCTCCTGTACCTCAGCAAGAGTTACATAATCAAAAGCAACCTCAAGGTTAGAGCCATCGGCAGCACCGCCAACGAATACTAACTTTTTACCGTCGCGCTTAACCTCAGAAGCTTTTGCCCAGCTATAAACGTCAGCAGCTTTAGCAGAAGCCCAAGGGAGCTCAGAAAACTTCTTAGAGCCATTACCAACTTTAAAAAGTACAGTTGGAGCTACGTTAGAGACAGCATTAGCAGAAGGAATCTCACAAATACCAAGCTCGCCATTTAAAAGTACTAGATTAGCACCCTTACCGGCTTCAGAAGCATCTGTCCATGCAGAATAGCTGTCATATTTTAGGGCAATTCTAGTTTGTAATTCTTTAATAGCCATATTATAAATTCTCCTATATTTTAATAAATAATTTAAATCTATTTAACACATAATTACTGGCACTTAAATATGCCAGTAATTATGTAATTTGATTTATTATTCAGCAGTTACCGTGCCAGCGTCGCCACCGTTAAGTACCAGAGTCATAGAGCCCTGGACAAGCTTGTCAGTGGACATTCCGATAATACCGAGGGTACCATCATCAGCAACGCTAATCTCAGTGGAAGCCTTAGGCTGAACAAGTGCAACAATAGCTGCGTCAATCTCGCTGAGTTTCTGTGTATGCTGTGCGATAGTATCAGCGTGGCCATCAACAGTAGTAATAAGAGCTGCAATCTCACCGGCATTCTCGTCAACATAAGTAACGAGCTTCTGGATATTCTCAATAGTCTTACCGCCCTCAGGGTCAGCTGCAACGATTAAAGCATTGATACGAGCATCAACCTGGGACTCAGTCTGGAATTTACCATCGGCGGCTTCCTTAGTGTAAACGTCAGCAGCATTTGCCTTAGTTGCAATAGAAGCGTTGATAGTTTCAACGGTTTTCTCAACGTCAACAGTCTTAGCAAAAGGTGTAAGGTCAACGTTACCGACAGCCTCAGTTACCTTAGTATCAACTTCGCCCTTGGTATAAACGTCTGCGGCATTTGCCTTGGTATCAATCTTACCAGCAAGCTCAGTATCCTTAGCCTTTAGAGCAGTTACATCACCCTCAACAGTTGCGATACGAGAAGCGTGACCGCCATCACCAGAAACAGTCGTCTGTAGCGCTGTTATAGCACTATCAATAGCAGCATCCTTATTTTCAAGAGCTGTAACCTTTTCAGTTAAGGTATTATTAAGAGTTTCAATAGAGCCCTTTGCAACGCCAATTTCACGAGTGTTGTCGGCAATGGCAAGATTAGCAGTTACAAGGTCATCGCTAACTTTCTTAGCGTCAGCAACACCCTTATCAGCTTGAGCCTGAGCATTTGCAATAGCAGTATCCTGCTCACTATCCTTAGTTTCGATAGCACCAACGCGAGCGTTATTTGTTTCCTTATAAGAGTCTAATGCATTCTTAACGTCAGCAGCAGACTCACCACCAGTGAAGGAAGTGATTTTCTCATCGATCTTTGCAAGGGTTTCTTCCTTGGTATAAGCATCAACAACGATATTTAACTGAGTACCCTCAACAGTTACGCCCTCTGCAACAGTTTCAGAGGAATGAGCAATAGAGCCAGTTTCGATCTTCTTAGCTAGCTCTGCATTTACATCAGCAGTTTTAGCGTAAGCAAGAAGCTCATTCTCAAAGGCTTCCTCGTGAGCATCAAGCTCAGCCTTAGTAGCATAAGTACTAGCTACAGAGGTTTCAAGAGCGCCAACCTGAGTCTCAGTTTCAGCCTTAGCTGCATCAATAGCAGCCTGCTTAGCGTCATTAATAGCAGTAGTATTTTCACCCTTAAAGGTTTCGAAATCAGAGGTATTTACCTTATTTGCGAGCTTACCGTCAGCGTCAGCAATAGCCTCAGACTTGGCAGTTGCAATAGCAGCGGTCACTTCAGCCTTATAAGCCTCAAGCTCTTCCTGGGTAGCATTATCAACAGCCTTTAGAGCGGCAACTTCCTCAGCGAGAGCCTCACGAGCAGTTACTTCATTAGTAATAGCAGTGTTAAGAGCATCAACCTTGCCATCGATTTCAGTCTTATTATAGTAGTTACTTAAATCTGTTGTAGTATCACCGATAAGTGTTGCAGCGCCATCAACTACAATATACTCATTGTACTTGTCAACACCTTCAACAGACTCGTCCTTGATTAAGTAAAGGACACCAACTTCAGTTACCTTATCAAGGCTATCAACAACCTCAGCCTTGAAGTGGTTTAGGCCTGCGATGGCTGCCTCAATCTTATCAATTTCACCATCAACATAAGTTTTTGTAGTAAAATCCTTAATTGCATCAGCAAGCTCGTCAGCATCAATGAAATCGATTGCATCGATTCTCTCGCCTAATGCCTTTTCAGCAGCTTCAGCACGTGCTTTCTCATCGAGGATAGCTTGAGCATTGTCAGCAGCATCCTTAACTAAGCCACCCTCAGTATCGCCAATAGCCTCATCAAGTGCAGTAACAGCAGCGCGGAGCTCGGAATCATCGTATTTATCAGCAGCCTTGAGGTAATCTTTCTCAATAGCCTCTACACGGCCAGCAAGAGCAGTGTCATCATAAACAATATCAGCATCCTGAGCATCAGCGTAATCCTTAGCAGCCTGGAGAGCTTCAGCGATCTTACCCTCAAGAGCGGTATCAGCAGCCGCACGATCAGCAGCTTCCTGCTCAATAGCCTTTTTATTGTCAGCTACACCCTTTACAAGGCCACTCTCAGCATTACCTACAGCAGTTTCTAGAGCAACTGTACGATCAGTTAAACCCTGGATAGCCTGAGCCTGACCTGCAGCAGTAGCGGTATCAACCTCAACCCAAGAATAAACACCATTTGCATAAGCAAAGTTATAAGTTTTCTTTTCGTCAGGATCTACAGGAGCAACAATAGAGAGCTTGCCATCTGCATCCTTAACGATAGTTGTGCCATCAACCTCAACCTTCGCGCCAATCTCCTGTGTTACGAAGTTTCCTTCAGCATCAAGAGCAAGGGAATAAACGTTTACGACACCGTCAATAACGGTAGCGAGTACTTGACCTTCATAAGGATAAGGGACAACCTTCTCGTTGGCATTCTTATACCAATATTCGGATACGCCCTCAGTAAAGGTGCCTTTAGTTAAGTAGTATTTTAAGTCAGCAGCAGAAGTAAAAACATTAGAAATATCTAAAGGTCCGTACTTCTGTCTGTTTAAGTTAACGCCTAAAGAGGCGAAATTCTGATATGTCATTGCCATAATATATTTCTAACCTCCTATAATTAACCGATTGTTACGGTGTACTTAGTAGCAGCAACACCATTGGGATTCTCAAAGTGGAATACAGAGTAGTTAGCGGAATCAAATCCGTTAGCGCCCTCAATAGCAATAGTTTCCTTTGTAAAGTTTGCCTTAACGTCGAGGTTCTGGCCGTCAACGTCAATAACAGACTTAAGAGTTTTGTCGCCAAGGACCGCAAACATAACTCTCTTCGTACCGCCAGGAATAGTAACAGTACCGAAAGAAGTTGTGTTAGCATTCTTTGCGGTAGCCTTAGATCTGATGTTAGCAGAGTTGAGCTCAAACTGATCATCAGTACCAACATAATACCAAGTATTACGATAACCAGAAGCCTTAACATCGGCAGTCAGATTCTTAACAGTAGTACCAGCAGCATCGAAGCCCTTGATCTTAACATCAGCATTTTCCTCGCCAAGGTTATTGACAGGAGTTTTAACATTGTCAAGGCTTAAAGTTGCCTTTGCCTTAACTGTTGCGTAAACAGTGTTTGCAGTTGTGCTATTAATCTGAATGTTTGTGGTGTAGCTACCAGTAGCAGTGGTTTTCTTGGTTGTTGCATCATCACCAAGAGTTACTTCCCAAGCAAGGTCGCTGGACTTAACGCCAGAAGCAGATTCCTTACCGTTAGTCTCATAGTCACCATCCTCAGAAAGAGAGCCAGTATAAGAAACAGAGGTGATATAAGAGCCAATCTCAAGAGAAGCGCCAGAGTTGCTGCAGCTTGCACTTAAGCCTGCGTTGGGATAACGCTTGATCGTAGGCTCAACAGTCTTCTTAAGAGCATCAGCAATCCACTGGGACATGGTCATGTTTGTACCACCAGCATTTAAAGAGCCTCCGGTAGGTACAGTGTGCTTACCAAAGCTATAGGTTAACATCATATCTGACTCGAGTACAGACTCAACCTGAGGAAGATCTGCAAACTTGTCAGTACCGTTACCGGCTTTGACCATTACGTTACCATTGTCTAAGTAAGAAACACCAAGCTCACCCTCTTTGAGGATAACTTCGGAGTTAGCCCAATCAGTGGACTTGTCATTTCTTAAGACAATAATTGTGTTTAATGTCTTTTCCATTTAAAATATCTCCTTTATAAAATTAGATTTTATAACATAACACTAATTAATTTAGCACATAATTAGTAGTGCACAATTAGTTTAATTATAAACGATTATTACTCTGCAGAGCCGCCATAGATTATGCGGACTTCTGGTGTTTCAGCATCATCGTCATGATCAGTATAATCAAACTGATCTGCGATTGGTAAATATTTACCATTTGTAAAAACGTACGTTCTTTTCGTATCTGCTGCAATATACAAGTGGTTTACCTCACCAACAGCAGGGAAATCTTTTTTGTAGCCATAAGCATGTGAATGGTCAGCCTCTAATGCCTCAAGTCGGCTCTCAAAAGATTCAAGATCTAAATCATTATCAATATCACAATCATTTAGCTTCTTTAGTGCTAAAAGGCCACTATCTTGTCTGAGGGCAACATAAACCTCGGCGGTATCTGTTGTCAGATACCAGCCGTTTTCAATAAGGTCATCTTGTGCGATCAGACCAAGTCTAGAGCTATGGCCTTTTTTAATTATAAATTCATTTGCCATTTTTATCACCTCAATTAAAATTCGCCATAACTAATCGAATTTACTTTAATTTCTCCAGTGTCAACCTTTTCCTGAATAATTGTTTCAACCTTAGTTTCAATCTGCTCAGTGACAACTGTGTTAACTTCATTGGTTACAACTTCAGTAACCTGCTCATTTGTTACATAAGTATTTTTTG
>JAEIGA010005062.1_pt1 | contig 20240 bp, 15 predicted proteins | sample 9270691 | NCBI WGS metagenome assembly JAEIGA01 (sample SAMN17057246, study PRJNA624740) | gut metagenome | biome: biome; isolation source: fecal sample | host: Bos grunniens | place: China: Xizang | collected 2019 | reverse complement strand
TTTTGAGACCCCAGGTGACTACCTCTTCTATATCCCCGAGGGACTCTTCCTCATGGACGGTGTGCCCAACGAGGAGCGCGAGATCACAGTGACATTGGTCAAGGTAGATATTAAGGACCTCGAGATCGTGAGCATCACTCCTGAGGCTGGCAAGGTGGACCAGCTGGAGCGCATCACAATCCAGTTCAACCAGGCCGTGCAGCTCTCATTCGACGAGAACTGGCAGCAGTTCTCACAGCGCATCATGCTCAAGTGTGGCGACAAGGAGATCCCCTTGCAGTTTGCTCCCGACTATAGCTCTAACACAAGCGATAAGCTGGAGTATCTCGTCAATGGCGATTGGAACGGCTTTGAGTGGGCTGGCACTCCCGTGACGGAGGATGGCACCTATGTGCTCGACCTGGGCAGCATCGTAGTGGACTACTCTGCTGAGCAGGGCATCGACGAGTATGGCTACCCCGCAACCATCTGGAATGCCAAGAACCATAAGCTCCAGGGCACCTATACCTGGACCATCGGTGAGGCTGCCGTAGAGAAGGTGGTGGCTGGCGAAGGCGAGCAGGTAATCTATGACCTCCTCGGACGTCGCGTAGAGCGCATCGCTGGCGCTGGCATCTACATCGTAGGTGGACGTAAAGTTGTGGTTAAGTGAGAGCAGAGCCATGCTCGCATGGGCTATGCCGAACGTGAACAACTAAAAAACGAAGTTTAAAGTTGTGGTTAAGTAAATCTATAGTGTAGACCACAAGTCAAGAGGGAGAGCATCGCGCACGATGCTCTCCCTCTATGTTTTTCCTCTTTTTGCCCCTCACGTGCGCTGCAGCACCTTGGTGCCTGGGGCCACATCCTCGGTGACCCATACGTTGCCTCCGATGATGGCACCCCGACCGATGGTGATGCGCCCGAGGATGGTGCTGTTGCTGTAGACGATGACGTGGTCCTCGAGGATGGGATGGCGGGCGATGCCCTTGATGGGCTTGCCCTCGGCATCGAGGGGGAAGCTCTTGGCCCCGAGCGTGACTCCTTGGTAGAGCTTGACGTGGGAGCCGATGATGCTCGTGGCGCCGATGACCACTCCCGTGCCGTGGTCGATGGTGAAGTGGCTGCCGATGGTGGCGGCGGGATGTATGTCGATGCCTGTCTCGCTATGGGCCATCTCGGTGATGATGCGTGGGATGAGGGGTACACCTAGCAGGTGGAGCTCATGAGCCACGCGGTAGCTGCTGATGGCACGCAGGGCGGGGTAGCAGGCGATGACCTCACCATAGCTGGTGGCGGCGGGGTCGCCCTCATAGGTGGCCACCACATCGGTGGCGAGGAGGCGGCGCAGACGGGGTAGACTGCTCACAAACGAGGTGGCTATGCGCTGGCTATCGTCGCTGGCGCTGGCTGCTCGGCCATCGAAGCAGAGCCCTGCACTGACCTGACTGATGAGGAGCGTGTGGAGGCGCTCGACATTGACCCCCATGTGGTAGGCCATGGTGTCGCTACTGGTGCCCGAGTGGCCAAAGTAACCTGGGAAGAGGATGGCGCGGCATAGCTCCACGACCTCGGTGAGCACAGGGTGTGAGGGCAGTGGATGTCCCTCGGCGTGGTGGTGGAGGATGGCATCGGTGGGCTCAGGGGTGGTGAGCTCACGCACGACTTGGGCGAGGAGCATGGGGATGAGTAATTAGGAATTAGGAGTTAGGAATTAGGAATTAGGAATTAGGAATTAGGAATTGTTAGTTAGTCTAACACTAAAACGCTATCCATTGTTCGGGGTCGAGGCTGTCGGCATCCTTGCGCAACTGGAACTGCATGGTGTAGTTGCCCGAGGCGTCGGGGCGCACGAGGCCCAGTGAGGCACCACCCTTGACCTTGTCGCCACTCTTGACCTTCAGGGAGGTGAGGTTGAAGTAGGCCGAGATGTACTGCCCGTGGCGTATCATCACGATGTAGGAGCCCTGTATCTGGGGATGCTCGAAGATGTAGGATATCGTGCCTTCGAAGATGGCGCGGGCCTGGGCATTCTGTTGTCCGCGGATGTCGACTCCGTAGTTGTTGTACTTCACGCCCTTGAGCCCTTCGACGTAGTTGACCCCATAGTGTGAGGTCACGAGATAGGGCCCCGTGATGGGTACGGGGAGGCGGCCCTTGTTGTCCTCGAAGACGACGGAGAGCTTCTTCTCAGCTGTGCTCTGTCGGTATGCGGGCATGGTGCTGCCGCTGGGCTTGCCCCCTTCGCTATTGTCGGCTTCGGCCTTCTGCTGGGCGTTGCGGGCGGCAATCTCGGCTTCGATGATGCGATTGATCTCCTCGTTGAGTTTGTTGCGCTCCTTCTGCTGGCGGGCTATGCGGCTGCGTATCTCCTTCTGCTTCTTCTTGAGCGAGTCCACGAGCTTCTGCTGCTCGGCCTTGCGCTTGTCGAGCGCCCTCTTCTCCTCGATGCGCTGGGTCAGGAGCGATTGCTTGGCCTTGCGGGTGTGTGCCAGTTCGGCGCGCTTGGTGTTGAGCTCCTCCTGCTGTGCCATGATGGCCTCGCCCTGCTTCTGCTGGAAACCTGAGTATTCGCGTAAGTAGCGCATGCGACGTACCATCTGATTGAACGACTCGGCTGAGAGGAGAAACATCAGGCGGTTCTCGAAGGTGTTCTTCGTCGTCATCAGACGCAGTGCATGGGCATAGTGGTCGCGGCGGCGGTCCAGCTCGGTCTGCAGGGTCACGAGCTGCTCCTCGATACGCTTGATCTCGCGGTCGGTGGCACGTATGTCGGCATCGAGCCGGGCTACGAATTGCTGCTGCTGCTTGATCTGTGCGGTGAGGGCCGACAGGGCGGCCAGCTGGCCCTCGACATCCTTCTGGGTGGTGCTGAGCAGCTGCTCCGACTCGCTGATGGCTTGCTCCAGCTTGCTGCGCTGCTGCTCCATCTCGGCCACCTTGGGGTTGGTCTGGCCATAGGAAGCAGCGAACAGTATTGACAAGGCGATGAGGCTGAGTAGGCGTTTCATATTATCTGATTACATCTAGTATCGACATCAGTTCCTCGAGTTCTACTCTCTTGTAGCGCGACAGGTCGGTGGTGCTTTGCCATCCTGTGTCGATGGTAGAGACGGTGTTGAGCTCGATGTGGGCACCGATGTTGTGGGCTTGGCTGCTCACCGACACGTCGTGGGTGACAGGGTAGGTGTAGCCATCAATGGTCTCGAAGTGGTCGTAGCGCCATGTGGCGGCATACTGCTTGAGGCTGAGGTTGGTCTGCTCCACCTGGCGGTAGTCGGCGTCGGTGTAGAACTCACACTGGAGCAGGCGTTGACGGTCAGGCACTACGAGGTGCTGGCTGCCAGCATCGCTGATGCTGAAGTCGGCGGTGTGGCGCCATGCCTCCTTCTCGCCAGGCATGAAGAGGCGGTTCCAGAAGAGGCCTTGCACGGCGCTGAAGTTGACCCCGGCGAGGTTCATCCACCCCGACGAGTAGTCGAAGTAGACGTAGCGCTTGTTGATGCGGTCGATGAGATAGGCTCCCTTGGGAGTGAACTCGGCCATGGCTATCTCTACCAACCCCAAGGCGGTGAGGCTCATTTGCACCACCTCGTTGTGGCGCATGCGAAGGCGACCCTTGACGGTCATAGCATGTCCGTTATAGTTGAGGGTGATCACCGTCTTGGCTGACATGAAGGGGGTCTCCTTGGAGTACTTGGCAAGGGGGATGAGCTGCTCGTTCTGTGGCTTCTTGGCCGATACCGATGGGCGCTCGGCATGGCGTGTCGAGCGGCAGCCCACGAGGGTGAGGGTGAGCAGCAAGAGGGCTGCGAGGGTATGGGTATACTTTGCTTTCATATCAAATCTTTATGTTATCTCTTGGTCTTCTTCTCCAGTTGCTTGTCCACCGTGCCGCTCTCACGCTGCAGGTCGAGCGCCTTGTACCAATAGTCGAGCGCTCTGTGCCTGATGCCCAGCTGATGGCAGATGTCGCCAGCGTGCTCATAAAGCACGTCGCTCGGCTCGGGGTCGTCGGCGATGGCTCGCTCGATGTAGGTGAGCGCCTCCTCGTAGCGCTTTAGCTTGTAGAGTATCCAGGCATAGGTGTCGAGGTAGGTGGCGTTGTGGGGCTCGGCCTCGATGGTGAGGCGGCTCATCTGCTCGGCCCGCTCCAGATTGTTGTCTTCTTCGGCAAGGAAGTAGGCATAGTTGTTGAGCACCAGGTAGTTGTCGGACCTATAGCTCAGCGATGCTTCGTAGCTACTGTAGGCCTCGGCTGTCTCTCCCTGTGCGTGCAACAGGTTGCCCATCTCGGCGTAGATGTCGGCCACGACGTTGGCATCACTCTCTTCGGTCACTTGGCGCACAGCCTGGCGGTAGGTCTCCAGTGCCTCCTCGGGGCGGTCCATATAGTAGGATAGTCCTATACCTTTATAATAATAGAAGTCGAGCTCCTCGGGGGTGTAGTCGATGCCCTCGGAGCAGATGCGTATCATCTCCTCGATGTCGTTGCGCTGGGCAGCATAGGCCAGCATCTGGCTACGTGCGGGGATGTGGTCGGGCTCAATCTCGAGCATGCGCAACAAGATGGGGCGCACGCGCTCCTCGGGCTGGTCGAGGGAGATCATGTACTGCGCACACAGGTGCCCCAGGTTGGCCGTCTGCTGGGGCAGGGGCATGGCGCGCTCGAAGAGGTCGAGCACGAGGAGGCTATCGGTGTTCTCGGTGATGAGCTGCAGCATCATCCTCACCTTGAAGTCGTCGCTGACGTTGGTAGCCATCATCAGCGAGTCGGCCATGGCAAGGTAGCTGGCGGTGTCGGCCTGTTGCTTGTAGTATTCGGCCAGGCTGATCTTGGCTGCAGCGTTGTCGGGCTCCTCGGTGAGTATGCCTTGCAGGATGGGTTCGGCCTCGGAGGCGCGTCCGTAGTCCATATATACCTCGGCAAGCACCACGCGGTAGTAGCTGTTGTCGGGATGCTCAGCTGCGAGGGTCTCCACCTCACCGAAGGCGGCCTTCTGGTTGCCCATGAGCAGGTAGTTGCGCATCTTCTCCATGCTGATGGCTTCGGACTTGCCCGTTAGCAGCTCGAGGCGAGACAGGGCGTCGATGACCTTGTCGTACTGTTCGGTGTGGCCATATAGCCCTACTAGCGCAGGCAACAGCTCACCATTGCGCTTGGGAAACTGTGCTTGCATCTCTTCGATGGTGGCTATGGCCTTGTCATATTCCTGATTGCTCTGGTAGTAGGCTGCCAAGTTCTGCTTGTACCAGTAGTTGTCGGGAGCTCCCTTTACGGCAGCGAGGAGCGCTGCGGCTGCCTGCTCCTTCTGGTTGAGCGCAAAGTGATAGTTGGCCATCTTGAAGAGTGCCGACGGGGCTGTGGGGCACAGGGATAGGCAGTGGCGTAGCATCTCGTAGGCCTCGTCGTAGTGTCCCTGTTGCTCTAGCCTGACGGCTTCGAGAAAGTAGTATTCATACTTACGCTGATCTGAGGGGGATAGCACCACCTCCTCTCTATCGGGAACTACACTCTTGCGCATCGTGCCGCACGAGACGAGTAGTAGGGGGATTATCAGTAGCAGTTGTCGAAAACGGTGCATACATGTGTGTTGTTTAAATAGTAACATAGATGTCTTGCGCATCCCTTTAGTTCTCCCTATAGAGGAGTGAGTATCCTCAATCGGGACTTACACTCCCGTATGGCCGAATCCTCCAGCACCGCGCTCTGTCTCGCTAAGCACTTCTACTGCCTCCCATGCCACTTGTTCGTGGCGTGCAATGACCATCTGGGCAATGCGCTCTCCATCCTCGATGACAAAGTCCTCGCTGGAGAGGTTGATGAGGATCACACCCACTTCGCCGCGGTAGTCAGCGTCTATGGTACCAGGTGAGTTGAGCACGGTGATGCCCTTCTTTATGGCTAGTCCGCTACGGGGACGCACTTGTGCCTCGTATCCTTCGGGTAGGGCGATGAAGAGGCCCGTGGGGACGATGCATCGTCCGAGGGGTTTCAGTGTGATCGGTTCTGTGAGGTTGGCCCTCAAGTCCATGCCTGCCGACAGGGGAGTGGCATAGGTGGGTAGTGCATGGTGTGAGCGGTTTATGATTTCTACTTTAAGCATAGTTCTTGTCCTTGTTTCTTATCGATTGTATATTTTGCGCGAAGATACAACAAATAAATGAGAGTGAGTCCTGTTATTGCTAAAAAAAGGATTATAAATCTGTCAACGTTTGTCTTCTGTACATTGCAAAACGCACACATAGAACTCTTTCTTGCCTCCATATACTTTAGAAAAGGTATAAATAAACGTATATTTTTGTTTGGACGTTTTCTAAAAAGCATTATCTTTGCAGCCGATTTATTTGAACAAAATCTAAATAGTATAAAGAAATCCGTAATCTACACCAAAGGTATGAGAAAGTGTTTGTTTGCAGTGTTTGCGTTCGTGATGAGTTTGCAGGTAGTGTATGCTGGTGGTCCTGTGAAGGCCCCCTCTGTAGTTTCCGATGTCAAGGAGGGTTACAAGATCTCGGGTCACGTCATCGAGAAGGAGACCGAGGAGAATATTCCCTATGCCTCTATACTCATTGTGGGCACTAGCAAGGGTACGATGTCGAACGAGGCTGGTCAGTTTCAGTTTACGGGACTAGCCGAGGGCACTTATGTGCTGCGTGTGTCGGCCGTCGGATATAAGACATTGGAGAAGACAATCACTGTAGGTGGTGAGTATATGGCTGTGGTGCACTTCCCGCTGGTGGAGGAGACTTTTATGGTCGATGAGGTGGTCGTGTCGGCCAGTCGCAGTGAGGTGAGCCGTCGCGATGCTCCTGTGGTGGTCAATGTCCTCAGTCCTATCCTCTTTGAGACGGTCAATAGTACCGACTTGGCGAAGACGCTCAACTTCCAGTCAGGACTCCGTGTGGAGAACAATTGCCAGAACTGCGGCTTCCCCCAGGTGCGCATTAATGGACTCGATGGTCCCTACTCGCAGATTCTTATCAACTCGCGCCCCATCATCAGCGCTTTGGGTGGGGTATATGGATTGGAACAGATACCGACAAACATGGTTGACCGCATAGAAGTCGTACGTGGTGGTGGGTCGGCTCTCTTCGGTGCCAATGCCGTGGGGGGAACCATCAATATCATTACTAAGGACCCTATCAGCAATTCGTTCCAGGTGACCAGCACCTTGTCGAATCTCGGGGGTAAGTCGTGGGAACAGTATATGGGTGCCAACGTGTCGCTCGTGGCCAAGGATAACTCGTATGGAATCGCCATGTACCAGAGCTACCGTAACCGCAATCCCTATGACCATGATGGGGACTCGTTCTCTGAACTGGGATTGCTCAACCTCAATACCTTCGGCTTCCGAGCCTACTATCGTCCCACACAGCAGAGTCGACTCAATGTAGAGTATCACACTACCAATGAATTGCGTCGAGGAGGTAACAAGTTTGACCTACAACCCCATCAGACCGATATCACCGAGCAGACCAAGCACATCATCAATAGTGGTGGCGTGAGCTATGACCACTTTTGGGATGAGTATAAGCATAAGCTGTCGGCCTATACTTCTATACAACATACCGATCGAGACAGTTATTATGGAGCTCAGCGCGACACGGCTGCTTATGGCAAGACCGATGACCTCACCTGGGTGGCGGGTGCCATGTATGTAGGCAATTACACGCGATTCCTCTTTGCTCCGTCGACCTTCACTAGTGGATTGGAATACCAGAACAACTCCCTGCACGACCGCATGATGGGCTACAATCGTGACATGAAGCAGGATGTGCGCATAGCTAGTGCCTTCGTGCAGAACGAATGGAAGCTGAATCAGTTTACCCTCCTTGCCGGTGGACGCGTAGATCAGCACAACCTCATCAAGAAGCCCATCCTCAGTCCGCGTGTCAACCTGCTCTATAAGCCGCAGGAGAAGTTTCAGGCACGACTGACCTACTCGACTGGCTTCCGTGCTCCTCAGGCCTATGACGAGGACCTCCACGTGACTGCTGTGGGTGGCGAAGGAGTGCTCATCACCCTTGCCGACGACCTGCGCGAGGAGCGTTCGAATAGCTATAGTGGTTCGGTAGACTATACCACCACCTTTGGTCACTGGGCTGCCAATGTGCTTGTCGAAGGATTCTACACTGGACTTGATCACGTGTTTGTCCTCGAAGACATTGGCCACAATGCAGAGGGGTTTGCCATCAAGGAGCGTCGCAATGGTAATGGAGCCCGTGTTTATGGTGCAAATCTTGATGCCAAGCTCGCTCATGGCAAGGAGGCTGTCTTCAGCTTGGGCTTTACTGCCCAGCGTAGCCGCTACACCGAGGCTGAGGAGTGGACAGAGGGGAAGTTTACGAATCGCATGATGCGTACTCCCGACTACTATGGCTACTTCACCTTCACCTCTGAGCCTGTCAAGAACTTTGACTTCTCGCTCTCGGGCACCTATACGGGTTCGATGATCGTGCCCCACTACGCAGGATTCATAGAAGAAGACCGTATGGAGACCACTCCTGACTTCTTTGACCTCAACGTGAAGTTCAACTATACCTTCGTGCTCCACGATCACATCAAACTGCAGGTAAATACGGGTGTGCAGAATATCCTCAATCACTTCCAGAGCGATTTGGATAGGGGAGAGTTTCGCGACTCGGGCTATTTCTATGGCCCCACACAACCTCGCACCGTATTTGTGGGCTTCAAGGTACTCAACTGATTTGAGAAGTTGTTTTGAGTTTTATGGGACACCGATAAAATAAATTCGAAACAACTTCAGTTTTTTAGCACCTTTTTTCCTATCTTCGCATCATAAAATGCAACCCTATGAGCCACGATGAGAAGATACAGAGCACACGTCTACTCGAGAAGTTTGGCCAACATCTCTTGCTAGAAAAGGCCCTATCGACCAACACACTCGATGCCTATGTACGTGATGTGGAAAAGCTCTTCTGCTATCTCGAGCCGAAGGGGCTTCATCCGCTCGATGTCACGCTCGATGTGCTGGAGAACTTCCTTGCCTCGCTACATGACGAGAACATACAACCCCGCTCTCAGGCTCGCATCCTATCGGGTATCCGCGCCTTCTATCGCTATCTCGTGCTCGATGGATACCTCGAGGCCGACCCCACCTTGTTGCTTGAGTCACCCAAGACGGGGATGCACTTGCCCGAGGTGCTCAGCGTGGGTGAGATAGACCTGCTCATCGACACCATTGATCTCTCCTCTCGAGAGGGGCAGCGCAATCGTGCCATCATCGAGACGATGTATAGCTGTGGTTTACGTGTGTCGGAGGCTTGCAATCTCAAATTGTCAGACCTATACCTGAGTGATGGGTTCATCAAGGTCGAGGGCAAGGGCAGTAAGCAGCGTCTCGTACCCATCTCAGAGCGTGCCGTGGCAGAGATTATGGACTACATGGCAGAGCGGTCTGCGATACCCATAAAGCCTGGACATGAGGATTTTCTCTTCGTAAGTGCTCATCGCAAGACTAAGCTTTCGCGCATCACCCTCTTCCACATCATCACTGAGTTGGCACAGATGGCGGGTATCAAGAAGAGCATCAGCCCTCACACTCTGCGTCACTCCTTTGCAACTCATCTGCTCGAGGGCGGGGCCAACTTGAGGGTGATCCAGAGCATGCTCGGGCACGAAGATATTGGCACTACCGAGATATACACCCACATCGATGCACACCGTCTGCGCTCCGAGATTATAGAGCATCATCCCAGAAACAAACGTAGAGGACTAGGAGACTAAGAGGGTGTTGGGATTCAGACAGTTCTAAGACCCCATCAATGATTGGCCGCACGGCTGATAAATCCTACGTGCTTGTCTACCTCTGCTTCGGTCCAACAGATGAACGTGTGGGCCGATGAGGCAAAAAGGTCGGCATGCGTTGTGGCATCTTGTAGCAAGAGGTAACCCATGATGATGTATCCTGCCATCTCGACCAAGCGGCGTGCCACAAGATCGGTGAACTCTTGAGAATTGTGAGATGTAACGATAGCTACCGCCTCTTCGTAGCGTGCAGATAGGCCGTCGAGGCGCGCTCTCAGAGGAGCCATCTCTGGAGAAACCTCCCATTCTGCGAACTCCTTCATCACGTTGGCATAGAATCCCGAGGTGGCGTAGCGGATGGCAGCAATGACCTGCATCTGTGTGGTGCCCTCATATATGCTTGTCACGCGGGCATCACGGTAGAGCCGCTCACAGGTGTAGTCTTTCATATAGCCTGAGCCGCCATGTACCTGTAGGCAGTCGTAGACGTTTTGGTTGCATAGCTCACTACCCAAGCCTTTGGAGAGGGGGGTGAAGGCATCGGCCAACTTGGCATAGTACTTCTGCTCCTTGCGCTCCTCGGGGGTGAGTTTGCGCTCCTTGCTGAGGTCGTCGAGGGCCTTGTATATGTCGACGTAACGGGCTGTCTGATAGAGTATGGCGCGTGTTGCATCGAGCTTAGCCTTGATATTGCCCACCATCTCGGCTACAGGAGCCATCTCAATGATAGGCTTGCCAAATTGACGTCGGCCACGGGCATAGGCGAGGGCTTCGGTGTAGGCTGCGTGTGAGATGCCTACCGCCTGGGCTGCGATGCCTAAGCGGGCACCATTCATCAGGGCCATCACATATTTGATGAGACCTAGGCGACGCTCTCCGCAGAGCTCGGCCTTGGCATTATTGTATACGAGTTCACACGTAGGACTACCCTTAATGCCCATCTTGCTCTCGATGCGGCGCACGGTGACCCCACCATCGCGCTTGTCGTAGATGAACATCGATAGTCCGCGTCCGTCCTTGGTGCCCTCTTCGGAGCGGGCTAATACGAGGTGTATGTCGCTATCTCCATTGGTGATGAAGCGCTTCACACCATTGAGTCGCCAGCAGTTACTAGTCTCGTCAAAGGTGGCTCTGAGTTGTGCACTCTGGAGGTCGGAACCGGCATCAGGCTCGGTGAGGTCCATGCTCATGGTTGCGCCGTCACACACTCGGCGGATGTAGCGTTCTCTCTGCTCCTCGCTACCAAATTCATAGATGGTCTCGGCGCAGTCCTGTAATGCCCACAGATTCTCGAAGCCCGCATCGGCACGGCTCACCATATCTGCTGCCAGCATGAAGGTCACGCAAGGGAAGTTGAGCCCACCATATCGGCGAGGCATCGATAGCCCCATGAGGCCAGCTTTGCGCAAAGTTTCGAGGTTATGCTCGGTGCCCGAGGCATAGTATGCATGCCCATCACGACAGGTAGGGCCTTCGTGGTCGACACTCTCTGCATTGGGGGCGATGACATCGCCACATATCTCGCCTACGATTTCGAGTACTCGATCGTAGCTATCCATGGCATCCTCGTGGTCGTGAGGGGCATAGGTATATTGGTCTTTCTCTATGAAGCCGCGCTCACGTAGTTCTACGATGCGCTGCATGAGTGGGTGGTTCAAGTAGTGCTTGAGCTCGGGGCTATCGGTGTAGAAGTTGGGCATAGTGTTTTATCATTTTCGGTACCACCTCCTCCATGCGACCTATGATGACATAGTCAGCGATGGCATTGATGGGGGCACTGGGGTCTGTGTTGATGGATACGATGATGGCGCTTTCCTGCATGCCTATGGTGTGTTGTATCTGCCCGCTGATGCCGCAGGCGATATAGAGCTTGGGGCGTACGGTGATACCCGTCTGGCCTATCATGCGGTCGTGCCCCACGAAGCCTGCATCCACGGCAGCGCGGGTGGCCCCCACCTCTCCATGTAGCTCCTTAGCGAGGTCGAAGAGTAGGTCGAAGTTTTCGCGCGAGCCTACTCCATAGCCACCAGCTACCACGATGGAGGCATCCTTGAGGTTGTGCTTGGCATGCTCGATGTGGCATTCGATGACCTTTATGGCAAAGTCGGTGTCGGTGACATAATCCTTCACCTCATGACGGATTACCTTGCCTTGATGGTGGGAGTCAACCATCTCCTTCTGCATCACTCCCTCACGCACGGTGGCCATTTGTGGCCGATGTTCGGGGTTGACGATGGTGGCCACCACATTGCCTCCAAAAGAGGGGAGCATCTGTAGCAGTATACGTTCATAGTTCTTGCCCGTCTTCTCATCGGTATAGTTGCCTATGGCGAGGGCTGTACAGTCAGCAGTGAGACCCGTGCGCAGGGCTGAAGATACGCGTGGCCCGAGGTCACGCCCTATGGCCGTGGCTCCTAGTAGGACAATCTGTGGTTGCTCCTCTTCAAATAGTTTGGTAAGTATAGCGGCATGAGGCAGGGTGGTGTAGGGATATAGTTCTGCTCCATCGAAGAGGTGCAGCACATCTACTCCGTAGGGCATCACCTGCTGGGCTATGTCGTCGAGTCCCGTGCCTATGGCTACAGCTTCGAGCTGGCACCCCAACTCATGAGAGAGTGAACGTCCCTTGGTGAGCAGTTCGAGGCTCACCTCAGCCACACGGTTCGCTTCTTGTAGTTCGATGTATACGAATAGGTTATTCATAATTCCTTATCCAAACAATTCTACCATCAAGTTCTCAATCTCCTCATCGCTACTGCCTATCACGCGGCTCTCCTTTTTTGTGGGGACTATGGTCTCTATGTCTTTCACTCGGGTGGGCGAACCTTCGATCCCGCACTGCGTGATGTCGGCTTCGATGTCTGTGGCATTCCACGCCATGATGTCGGTATGCTTGTGTGTCATCAGCAGTTTGGCATGGCGTGGTCGGCACGATGCAGCTGAGCTATCTACGGTGACGAGCAAGGGTAGGGGGGCTTCTACAATCTCTGTTCCTCCATCGATGTGGCGCTTTAGGGTGAGGTGTCCTTCTCTGACATGGAGTATCTCTTCAGCATAGGTGACTTGAGGGATACCCAAGCGCTCGGCCACTTGTGAACCCACCTGTGCGGTCTCTCCATCAATGGCTTGGCGGCCACAGAGGATAATGTCGTATTCTCCCATCTTGCCTATGGCCGTGGCGAGAGCATACGAGGTGGCGAGGGTGTCGGCCCCGCGGAAGGCGTTGTCAGAGAGCAGATAACCTCCATCGGCTCCGCGAAAGAGACTCTCGCGTATCACATCGGCAGCCCGTGAGGGGCCCATCGTGAGCACTTGTATTGTGGATTCAGGATGTAGTTCCTTAAGTCTCAAAGCCTGCTCGAGCGCTTTCATGTCGTCGGGGTTGATGATGACGGGCAATGCTTCGCGGTCGATGGTGCCATCAGCACGCATGGTGGCTTGGCCCACACAGCGTGTGTCAGGTACCTGCTTGGCTAGGACGATGATATTCAGTTTCATAGTCGTGTCGGTTTTGTGTTGTGCATGGTGAGCTTGGCTCATTTATACCAAGGCAAAGGAGAGGTTTCCTCTACAACAGAGCTTACCATCTACCTTAGCCTCTGCCTTCACGAAGATTAGCGACTGGCGGCGATCGGTGATGGTGGAGCGCAGTATGATGGTGTCACCAGGGCGCACCTGATACTTGAAGCGTACATTGTCGATGCCTGTGTAGAGAGGGCGCTTGGTACGAATCTCATCACCCAGCAGCATGGCGCATGCCTGAGCCATCATCTCGCAGAGGATGACGCCAGGCACCACGGGGTACTCGGGGAAGTGGCCTTGCAGGAAAAATTCATCGCCACGCACATGGTAAGTGCCTACGGCATAGTCTATTTGATTACCATTTGCATCGGTCACCGTCTCTCGCTCTACCGAGTCGATGAGCAGCATCGGGTCGCGGTGGGGGAGGAAGGTCTTGATCTCTTCTCTGTCCATTAGTTTATCTTTTTAAGAACTACACAAGCATTGTGTCCGCCAAAGCCCAGTGAGTTGGAGGCAGCCATGGTGAGCTCTACCTTTACGGCTTTGTTGGGCACATAGTTGAGGTCACATTCGGGGTCTGGCTCCTTGTAGTTGATGGTAGGTGGTACGATGCCGTTTTTCACGGCCAAGGCAGATGCGATAATCTCGATCGCTCCTGCGGCACCGAGCATATGGCCTGTCATCGACTTGGTGGAACTGATGAGTGCCTTGCGTGCATCTTCCTCGCCGAGTGCAAGTTTGATGGCGTAGGTCTCGGTCTTATCGTTGAGTGGTGTGCTGGTGCCGTGAGCATTGATGTAGAGCACATCTTCAGAGGTGTATCCTGCTTCATTGAGTGCCATGCGTATGGCTTTTGAGGCGGGTATGCCATCAGGTCGCGGTGCCGTGTAGTGATGAGCGTCGCAGGTGTTGCCATATCCAGCCACCTCGGCATAGATGGTCGCTCCGCGTTGCAGGGCATGTTCATACTCTTCGAGGATGAGCACACCAGCACCATCGGCCATGGTGAAACCGCTACGGCGTGCATCGAATGGCGTGCAAGCATCTTCCAAGGTCTCGGCATTGGTGAGCGCTCGGCTATTAGCGAAGCCTCCTATTGCCAAGGGGTGTATGGCTGCCTCGGCACCTCCTGTAATGATGGCGTCGGCCATGCCGCACTTGATGGCGTGGTAGGCCTCACCCACCGAGTGGGTACCCGTGGCACAAGCCGTGACTACGGGCAAGCAGGGTCCTTGTGCATTGTGTCGGATGGCGATGTTGCCCGATGCTATATTGGCAATCATGGTGGGGACGAAGAGTGGTGACACGCGACGTGCTCCCTCCTCCGTGTATTTGTTTGTTTCACGCACAAAGGTGCTGATTCCACCAATGCCCGAACCGACGTATACGCCGAAGCGGTCTGGCTCAATGTTCTCGCCGCTTACCAATCCGCTATCTTGCACGGCTTGGTTGGCGGCTGCTATGGCATATTGGCAATAAAGGTCCATCTTGCGTATATCGGCACGCTCAAGACCATGTGCCATGGGGTCAAAATTTTTCACTTGTGCCACGATGCGTACGGGGAGGTCCACATCGTCATATCCTTGGATAAAGTTCAATCCGCTCTTACCCTCAATGAGGCTGTTCCAGAAATCAGTAACAGTATTTCCTACGGGGCTAATAGCGCCCATTCCGGTAATTACAACTCTTCTTTCCATATTCTTTTTAGTTATCAAGTTTGTGAGTTCTTAGTTTCGAGTTTAACCTATCAGTTGAATACTCCATAACTAACAAACTCAAAAAATTGTTGCAAATATACTTATTTATCCCATTCGATGATGCACGCCCCCGAGGTAAATCCTGCTCCGAAGGCGCTAAAAGCGAGTAAATCGCCCTTTTTTAACTTTCCTTCACGATTCAACTCATCCAGTAGCATAGGTATGCTTGCCGAAGAGGTGTTGCCATACTTATCTACGTTCATAGGGATTCTTGCGCCATCGACTCCAAAGCGGTGGCGTATGTAGTCGAGGATGCGGAAGTTGGCTTGGTGTAATATATAATAGGTGATGTCATCTTTGCCCAGCCCTGCTTCATGGAGTACGTCTAGCAGGTCTCCCACCGAGCAGGTGACGGCGGTCTTGAATACCTCTTGTCCTGCCATATACAAGGGGATGTGTTTCTCCTCCTTGGTGACAAAGGGTGTAGGTTCTAGCTTGCGTTTGTAGTGCAGCACGGCGGTATTGCTTTTCGACGACACCTTGATGCTCTTGAGCCCCTTTCCTCGGGTCACTACCATTGCTCCAGCACCATCGCCAAAGAGCACGCAGGTGCTACGGTCGTTCCAGTCGACCATGCGAGTAGGTTCCTCGGCGGCCATCACAAGGATGTTGGTAGCACGTCCTGTCTGCAAGAGAGCCTCTGCATAGTCGATGGCATAGATGAAACCCGTACATGCTGCATTGAGATCCACGCAGGGGCACATGGCTCCAATCTTTCCCTCCACGATGCTGGCAATCGAGGGGGTGACATACTCGTTCACCACGTTGGAGCAGATGATATAGTCGAGTTCTGAGGCTGCGATGCCCGCATTGTCGAGCGCCTTTTGTGCGGCTTCAGCGGCAAGGTTCTCCAAGAGTTCATCCGTTATAATCTGACGGGTGCATATACCTGTACGCTCACGGATCCACGCATCGCTGGTGTCCATCATCTGACTCAAGTCGTCGTTTGTGAGTGTGCGTTTGGGGTGCGCACTGCCTGTTCCGATAATTTTCATAAGTTCAAGTTTCGTTCGATGTTGTTTAATCGCTACAAAAGTAGCCAACATCGTATTGTCCTACAAATATGCAAGGCGTTATGTGGTCGGACGAGGGATTGGTAGTGACAAAACAGAGATATGAGGGATAAAGAACATGGTGAGAGTTGCTCTTTGTTCCAAAAACAAGTCATAGACGACGTTTTCTCCTAAGAAAACTGTTTACCCCAATCATAGCATGCACATTTTCAGTATGCTAACCCACTTGTCACGTCGCTCCTTGGTGAATGGAGCGCACATTGTGGTAAGCAGGTGTAAGATTGAGGACGAAAGAAATCAACATTAAATATCAACCTCATACCTTTGCCGCCGAAAAATCGAAAACTCCAATATCCTATGTTGAAACGATTTCTTAAGCAACCGCAGTTCGAGTCCTTCGACGACTTCATGCAAAACTATGAAGTGTGCGTACCCGAGCATTTCAACTTCGCTTACGATGTGGTAGACGCGTGGGCCAAAGAGAATGCCGACAAGCGTGCTATGCTATGGATCAATGAGGAGGGCGAGGAGCGCACCTTCACATTTGGCGACATGAAGCGATGGTCTGACCGCACGGCCTCATACCTGCAGAGCCTCGGCATCCGACGTGGCGACGTGGTGATGCTCATCCTCAAGCGACGTTACGAGTGGTGGTGGGCCATGCTCGCGCTCCACAAGCTGGGTGCTATAGTGGTGCCAGCCACACATCTTCTTCGAGCACATGACATTGAGTATCGTTGCAATTCCGCCAACATCAAGGCTATCGTGGCATGTGGAGACGAGGATGTCATCCATAACATCGAGACCGCCCGACCCTATTGTCGCACGTTGAAGCACTGCATCTCCATAGGCCCCCATGTTCCCTACGGTTGGCTCGACTTCCATGAGGGTGTAAACGCAGCAAGACCCTTCGTGCGATTGGCCGAGAACGACAACGACGATACGATGCTCATCTATTTCACCTCGGGCACTACGGGCAATCCCAAGATGGTGTGCCACGACTTCACCTACCCCTTGGGGCATATCATCACCGCATCCTGTTGGCACAATCTATACGAAGAGTCACTCCACCTCACACTGAGCGACACGGGGTGGGGTAAGGCTGCTTGGGGCAAGCTCTACGGGCAATGGATAGTGGGTGCTACGGTATTTGTGTACGATTATGAAGGCCGCTTCCCTCCTGCAGACATTTTGCGTACGATTGAGAAGTTTCGTATCACTTCGTTTTGTGCTCCTCCTACAGTGTTTCGTTTCCTCATAAAAGAGGATGTGGAGAAGTACGACATCAGTAGTTTGCGTTATTGTACTGTAGCTGGCGAGGCGCTCAATCCCAGTGTCTTTGAACGTTGGAAGCGTCTCACGGGCATCAGCCTCATGGAGGGTTATGGGCAAACCGAGTCCACCCTTACTATAGGCACCTACCCTTGGTGCAAGCCCAAGCCTGGCTCCATGGGAGTGCAAGGTCCTCAGTATAATGTGGAATTGATGGATAAGGAGGGTCGTATTCTTGGTGCCGACGAAGAGGGTGAGATCGTCATCCGCACCTCGGGGCAGAAGCCCTTGGGCCTCTTCAAGGAGTATCACCGCAATGCCGAGCTCACTGCAACTGCCATCCGTGATGGGTGGTACCACACGGGCGACATCGCTTATCGCGACCGAGATGGCTATTACTGGTATGTGGGGCGTATGGATGATGTCATCAAGTCTTCAGGCTACCGCATCGGTCCCTTCGAGGTGGAGAGTGCCTTGATGAAGCATCCTGCGGTGCTCGAGTGTGCAGTGACGGGCGTGCCCGATGAGATACGCGGACAGGTGGTAAAGGCCACCATCGTGCTCACCGATGAGTATCGCCATCGTGCGGGAGAAGAGTTGGTCAGGGAGATTCAGCATCATGCCAAGGAGGCTACTGCTCCTTACAAGTATCCTCGCGTGGTCGAGTTTGTCGACGAGCTACCCAAGACGCTCAGTGGAAAGGTGAAGCATCGCGAGATCCGAAACAATTGATGGTCGTTTTTCTATAGTGCTTGTACTCTGCATGTTGTGCCATTTGCCACACGACGATTGGGCGAATGACGCATGCTTTGTGGTGAGTTGTAGTAGGATTGAGCGCGAAAGAATTTGGTGTTTTCGTTCGATGCTTTACCTTTGCTCCCGAAAAAGATGAGACATGGAGACTTGGATGAAAAACCTCTTTCTCTTTTTATAGAGCAACTGAATCCTTAGTAGAGAAAATTGCTTGTTTTTACAACCTAAACTTTAATATAAAGAGTGGCAGCCTACCGCGAGGTACGCTGCCACTTGCATTGTGGATGTGGAGGTTGAGGGTAGCCGTGGTTGAATCTTTCAGGGCTCTCTATCTCTCCTTTACTTCTCTCAGATGATTCCCTGATTGGCGAGTTCTTCGGCCACGAGCTCAAGTTCGGCATACCAGTCTTCGCCAAAGCGGCGGATGAGGGGCTCTTTCAAGAACTTGTAGATGGGGAGGTTCTCCTTCTGACCCTTGAGGACGGCCATCTTGCACACGTCCCATCGGTCGTAGTTGAGGGCGCGGTAGGGCCCATACTCACCCACGCGGATGGGATAGAGGTGACACGATACGGGCTTGTAGAACGGCACGCGGCCTTGTCGGTAGGCACGCTCGATGGCGCAATAGCAGCATCCTCGCTCGTCGTAGCAGGTGAACACGCAGTCCTTGCCATTGACGATAGAGGTCACGAGTTCTCCACTACGATCGTGGTAGGAGATGCCCTGTTTGTTGATCACTTCGCGGGCCTCGGGCAATAGCTCATCCCATATCTCGGGCAGCAGTGCCTCGACCTCTTTCACCTCGTCGGGTGTGATGGGTGCGCCCGCATCGCCTTCAATGCAGCATGCGCCATTGCAACCCTCAAGGTCGCACAAAAACTTCTCTTTGAATACGTCGAATGATACGACTACGCCGTTGACTTCTACCATAGATTAAAAGACCCACCCCATCCCTCCCTCTAGGGAGGGGGCCCAGGTCCTATGAAATAATTAAATGTTCCTCTGGGTGATATAGGAGTCCCCTCCCTAGAGGGAGGGCTAGGGAGGGTCTCCTTTTTATTAGATAAGTTGCTTACCCGTCATCTCAGCCGGTACGGGGAGGCCCATGATCTTCAGCACTGAGGGAGCCACGTCGGCGAGGATACCGTCGGCGGGCTGCACGTCCTTGTTCTCAGTCACGTATACGAAGGGCACGGGGTTGAGCGAGTGAGCGGTGTTGGGCGAGCCATCGGCATTCACTGCATTGTCGGCATTACCGTGGTCAGCGATGATGATAGCCTCGTAGCCAGTCTCCTTGGCAGCCTCGATAACATCCTTCACACACTCGTCAACGGCCTTAACGGCTGCCTCGATAGCGCTGTATACGCCAGTGTGGCCCACCATGTCGCCATTGGCGAAGTTCACGACGATGAGGTCGTACTTGTCTTCGCGGATAGCCTCAACGAGCTTGGTGCGTACCTCGTAGGCACTCATCTCGGGCTGGAGGTCATAGGTAGCTACCTTGGGTGAGGGCACGAGGATGCGGTCTTCGCCTTCGTAGGGAGTCTCGCGGCCACCGTTGAGGAAGAAGGTCACATGAGCATACTTCTCGGTCTCAGCGATGTGGAGCTGCTTGAGACCCTTTGAAGCTACGTACTCGCCGAGGGTGTTCTCCACGTTCTCCTTGTCGAAGAGGATGTGTACGCCCTTGAATGATGCGTCGTAGGGGGTCATGCAGTAGTATTGCAAGCCGGGGATGGTCTTCATGCCAGCCTCGGGCATATCCTGCTGGGTGAGCACCACGGTGAGCTCCTTGGCACGGTCGTTGCGGTAGTTGAAGAAGATCACTACGTCGCCCTCCTTGATGGTGCCGTCGTAAGCAGCGTTCACGATGGGGAGGATGAACTCGTCGGTCACGCCCTCGGCGTATGACTCCTCAACGGCTTTCACCATGTCGGTAGCCTTCTTGCCCTCGCCATTGACGAGCAGGTCGTAAGCCACCTTCACGCGCTCCCAGCGCTTGTCGCGGTCCATAGCATAGTAGCGACCGATGATAGAGGCGATCTTGGCATTGTGCTCCACGAGCTGGCCGATGAAGCCTGCGCCGCTCTTGGGGTCGGTGTCGCGACCATCCATGAAGCAGTGTACGTAGGTGTTCTCGATGCCATACTCACCGGCGATGTCGATGAGCTT
>JAEIGA010005061.1_pt1 | contig 20240 bp, 14 predicted proteins | sample 9270691 | NCBI WGS metagenome assembly JAEIGA01 (sample SAMN17057246, study PRJNA624740) | gut metagenome | biome: biome; isolation source: fecal sample | host: Bos grunniens | place: China: Xizang | collected 2019 | reverse complement strand
GCTGAGAGACCTTCCTTCTCCTGAATATATGTCACAACATCTGGATCGAGGCTACCACTTCGTGTTCCCATGAGAAGACCCTCAAGCGGAGTGAAGCCCATTGTTGTATCGATTGACTTACCGTTCACAACTGCAGCGATCGAGCTGCCGTTTCCGAGATGGCAAGTGATAATCTTTGAGTTACCAAGCTCAAGACCTGCGAACTTTGCACCCTTTGCAGATACATATTTGTGGCTTGTTCCGTGGAAGCCATATCTACGGATACGATACTTGTCGTAGTATTCGTATGGAAGTGCATACATATATGCATATGCAGGCATTGTCTGGTGGAATGCAGTATCAAACACACCTACCTGCGGTACATCAGGAAGAACCGAGCTCACAGCCTTGATACCGAGGATGTTTGCAGGGTTATGGAGAGGAGCGAATACAGAGCACTTCTCAAGCTGAGCAACGACTGCATCTGTAATGAGCTGGCTGCCTACGAATTCCTCTGCGCCATGAACCACACGGTGACCTACTGCCTCAATATCCTCAAGAGTAGTGAGCACACCATATTCCTTATCAAGGAGAGCGTCGATAACAGCCTGGATACCAACTGTATGGTCTGCAATAGGCATTTCCTTTACAAGTTTCTCCTTGCCTGCAGCCTCATGCTTGAGGCATCCTACTTCCATTCCGATTCTCTCAACGATACCTTTTGCGAGAAGGTCATAAACCTCATCATTCTTCATATCAAGAAGCTGATACTTCAACGAAGAACTTCCGCAATTGACAACTAAAATGATCATTTTTCTATAGATTTTTTTGTGTTATTTTTCAATATGTTAAGGATTTGCAAAAAATCCCGTCAAACCATGCAAAGTTATAAAATTTATCGCTACTTTCGCAAAAATTGAGAACCAAATGAACGTGGAGAGAGAGATTGCAGGGTTTGCATTACCATTTGCCGCCGGAGTTCTTGTTACGGCATACGCAGAGAGTCTGTTCTGCGGAGATTTTCCATCAATAAATTTTTATGCACTGCTGCTCATCCTGACAGCAGTGATCCCACTATTTAGACAATCAGACTTCAACCTTGGAGCGCATGCTTCATTGACCTTGATCGGCGTAGCTGCATTAGGGTGCGGAGTGCTTTCTGCTGCTACTTCACTCCAGATGGTGAATATGCCTATGTCAGATTTTTCCGCATCATGCAGGGAGATCGGAATCTGGCTTCAGGAGCAGATCGACAGCATACAATTCAACTCCAAAGACACCTCCTCCCTGGTCAAAGCTCTGCTGACAGGAGAAAAAAGCAGCTTGTCATATGAGATCAGATCAGCCTTCCGCGACAGTGGTGCCTCGCATATTCTTGCTCTTTCCGGACTTCATCTGGGAATCATATATGGAATTCTGTCAAAGACAACAGCAGTGCTTGGCAACACCCGGAAAATGAGAGCAGCACGCTCCATTTTTATAATATGCATATGCGGGATATACACCTTGGCCACCGGAGCCGGAGATTCTCTTGTGAGGGCATATATCTTCATCATCCTGAGAGAGTTGGCCAAGATGACATCCCGGTACCACGGACTGGGACAAATCCTTCTGGCCTCTCTGGTGGTCCAACTGGTAATCGATCCACTTGCAGTGCGCTCGATCAGCTTTCAGCTCTCATATGCCGCAATGGCAGGTATTGCATTCATATATCCCTGGCTGCAGGGATTCTGGGACAGGGCCATCAAGCTTATCCAGGACATCAGATCGGAGGAAGACTCAAATGATAAAACTCCTGCTGAAATGGTGAGCAAGGCAATGCAATGGGTTTGGAACACGGTGGCCTTATCGATTGCATGTCAGATCACTACCGGTCCGCTGGCATATGCATATTTCGGCACCTTCCCGGTGCACTTCATGCTCACCAACCTGCTGTCACTTCCTCTCACGGGCCTGCTGATTCCTTGCGCCCTGCTGACCGTGGTGCTTTCCACCCTCGGCTGCTGCCCGCAGATCCTGATTCAGGCCACAGAATGGCTGGTCAGCACCCTGGTCTGGCTGCTGAAGGTCATCTCCACAATGTAGGGCGAGGCGCACCTCACCAATTCTAGAGATTGAACATCGGAGAAGGATATTGACGAGGGAGGCAGCGCAGGGCGACGGTTCCCTTCTCCACCCCGAGTGCAGACAATGCCTCGGCACTGCAGCGGTAGGCCAGGTCATGGGTATTGTTGTTCTCGCTCAGGTGGCAGAGGAAGATGTTGCGAAGACCAGGATGATAGAAACGACGGATGGCGCTGGCGCATTCATCATTGGAAAGATGGCCGCAGCCCTGGACGATCCTCATCTTGAGTTCATAGGTATACGGGCCGCTCATAAGCATATCGATGTCATAATTCGACTCCACAACCACGGTATCGGCCTGACGAGCGTATTCCACCGCCTCATCTGTCATTCGTCCCACATCGGTCATGATCACAAACTTATGTCCCTCAACCTCAATGGCATAGCCGACTGTCTGAGTGGCATCATGGGGAACCACGAAATAGCGGATCTTCATACCAGCAATCTCATGCCACTCCCCTTCTGCGAGGTCACGTCTGCAAGGACCTATGGTAGGTGCTGTGAATGTATGACGTGAAAGCGCACGATGGATTGTTTCAGATGTATACACCGGCTTGGAAAGGCGCTTGCAGAAAGAGCCCAGGTGACGGATATGGTCGAGGTGATCATGTGTTACAAGAACAGCGGAAAACGAATCCAGGTCAAGACCATTCTCAAGAAGCGTCTTCTTGAGGCGACGCAGGCTCACACCCGCATCAATCAGGATTCCTCCATTTTCCGTTCCAAGGTAATAGCAGTTGCCGCAGCTTCCGCTGGAAAGACTCATAAACTTAACCATCGTCCTTAGTCCTCCATCTTTTCAGGACCGAACTCAGCAAGCGAAGGATCGCCAAGGACATCAGCAAGCAAAGCTGCCAGGTCGGTTGCAGGGTCATAGTATACAGAAGGTAGGCCTGCCGCAAGAGCGCCATCCACATTCTTCTGTGAATCGTCAATGAACAGAAGGTCCTCGACCGGACAGTCAATCTGCTCAAGAACACGCTTATAGAATGCCTCAGACGGCTTCAAGGCCTTCATTTCGAATGAAAGAAAACTCTTCTTGAACACATTCTCATAATCAACACCCACACCGGCAAAAAGTTCCGACATGTGTGATGATACGATAGGGTTATTGTTCGAAAGGATATAGATATCGTATGACTTTGCAAGGTGATTAAGGAGCTGCCCCTTGTAGGACTGTATGCCCGCAAGGATATGCATGAATGCATCGTCCACCTCTTCCGGACGTGCACCAGGACGAGCATCCTTCAGCACAGCCGCACGAAATTCCTCTGCCGTGATCAAACCTTCCTCCATGTCGCCCACAATGCCTTTCTGATGGCATGGATCGAGGATATCATCAATCTTCTCATATCCAAGATCCCTCCTGAAAGCCTCCTTGCAGTCGTTGATATCCAGATCTATCAGCACACCTCCAAAATCAAATATAATCGCCTTTTTACTCATCCTGTTCACAATATTTTTTAATCACGCTATAGGCATCCTGAACACCGAGTTCACCTGCACGTGACAAATCGATACATCCTTTTTCCTTGTCCTTCAAATAGATAAGCACAAGTCCTCTATTAAAATAGGCATCACCCATATAAGGGTAGAGTGATATTGCCTTAGTATAATTCTCTATTGAATTTATATGTTCCGATGACAGACAGTAAAGATTACCCAGATTGTAATATATATATGGTATGTCCGGAACAGCTTCCGCTGCAGCCTTCATGTCACGGATAGCATCAGAATAATCATACTGACGTGACACCTGGTCCTTCACACGAGCCCTCGTATTGCCGGAATCGTCCATTGAAAGCACCTGGACATTGCTCTCTATCGACGATATGAAATCAATCATTTCAGCTCGCAGGACACCACGGTTCATCTGGTAGAAAGCACTGTAGAGACTCTCGATGTTTCCTTTTCCCTGTGCCTCCTCAACCGCACGTCCATAATAGTTTAAGGACGAATTGAAATGCTTGCCGGCATATTCATGCATCGCTCGCATAAACAGCTGTTCTGCAGTAGGTTCCTCTCCGCTCCATGCAGCCGCTTCCACCTGGGCAAGAGCCTCGTCGGACAAAGTGACATCAGTGTTTCGCACTGCAACTCCCACCGGAAGCATATTCTCGAATCTTGCTATCAGGGCATTCTCGTAGCCCCTTGTCAGTGCATAATTGGTATTGTCCTTTTCGCCTGTCATCACAAAACGATACAGCGGGCGGAGCCTGATGTCGATATCGCGATGCTGCAGAAGTTCATCGTTGAAGTCCTTCTTTGCAAAGTCGGCATCCAGGGCGATCAGAGTGCTGTATTTCCTTGTCGTATCGGCGAAAGAAACCTCATCTGACGCGCTTCTATCCCTATATTCCTGAACCTTCTTCTGAGCTGTATCATAATCCCTCTTGGACGCTTTGAAATCACCGAGAAGGTTCTTCACATAGGCCCTGTTCATATATGCCTTGGCAAAATCCGGATAGAGTTCGATGGCGCGGTCATAGTCCTCCAAAGCATCCTTGTACATCCCCATCTCAATGAAGATGGATGCTCTGTTGAAGTATGCAAGCACATTCTCCGGGTTTATGTTCAGAACTCTGTCCATATCTGAGAGAGCATCCTCATACGCTCCCAACTGAGCGCTGATCAGACCACGGTTGTAAAGGGTCAGGGCATTGCCCGGCTCATCCTGCAGGACACGGTTCAGATCATCCATAGCCTCACGATACTTCTCCTGCTCATAGAACATGATGGCGCGGTTGAAATATGCAAAGGTATTCGTCGTATCCAGTTCGATGGCCATATCCATATCGGCTATGGCAAGGTCATAATTCTTCTGAGTGGCATAAAGACGGCCACGACGGACATATCCCTCAGGATCGAAGCGGTCCAGGCTGATGGCTTTATTGTAATCGTTGACTGCCTTCAATGTATCGCCGAGGAAAAGATAGCTGGCTCCTCTGTTAAGGTATGCGGACGGGTCCTTGGGCTGCTTGCGGATATATCTGTCAAAGTCAGATACTGCGTTCCTGAACTGCTGGGAAAGAAAATATGTGACACCACGGCTGAAGTACAGGCCTTCCATGCCCGGACGAAGGTCTATGGCATGCTGGAGATCCTCCAGAGCCGCATCGTAATTTCCAAAACGGCTTTCAGTGATGCCCCTGTAATGATATCCGGAAGTGAATACGGGATTAAGACGGACCGAACGGTCAAAGTCCCTCTTGGCTCCACGAAGGTCACCGAGATTATACTTCGCTATGCCGCGGAAGAAGAATGTCCAGTGATCTGTGGTATCGAGCTGGGAAAGAACGTTGAAATTCTCGATGGCAAGAGAGTACTTTCCATCTGAGAGGGCCTGACGTCCTCGGAAGAAGAACACATCCTTGTCATACTGCGCACAAAGCCTGCCGCTTCCGAGTCCCAGAAGCAGAATGACCATAAGGTATTTAAGAAGCTTGTGCATATAAAATTTCCTGTTAAGGCTTATTTTTTCTAATTTTGGCGGCCCAAATGTCAGGCGACCCAAAAGCAAACCCACAAAGATAATCATTTCCCGCGCGTATGCAGACAAAAATGTCCAAAATTTCATTGAAAGTGACCATGACGCTGATCATGGCCGCACTTCTTTGCGTTTCTGCGTGGGGACAAGGAAGCGTAGGCTCAAGAACTTCAGCTGCCCGCAACATGATCTGGGAGAAGAAGCTATACAAGAAGGTGGAATTCCTCTCGGACACGATCTGCCACGGACGCGCGACCGGCACCTTGGGTAACATCCAGGTAGCTACATGGATCGAAAGGGAATTCCGCAACGCCAAGGTCATGCCGATAGGCGGCACTTATGTCAAGAGGTTTGACACAGGACAAGGCCCGATAGGAGGCAATGTCGTCGGATTCATCCCCGGATCCATCAAGACTCCCAAAGACAGATATGTGATAGTTGCAGCACACTATGACCACCTCGGTCAGCTTAATGGCACCAACTACCCGGGAGCAGACTCAAACGCCTCAGGCACAGTGGCTTTGATGAGTCTGGCAGAGATGTTTTCTGTGATGAAGACCTTGGGCAAGAGCTACAACAGCAATATAATCTTCGTAGCTTTCGATGCAAGGGAACTGAGCATGGCAGGTTCAAATGCCTTCTGGAAGATGCTTGTCGAAGGCGAACTCAAAGACCCTCTGAACGGCAGGACAATAACTCCGAAAGACATCAGGCTGATGGTCAATATCGATCAGATCGGCAGCAGTCTCGCTCCTCTGACAAAGGGACGAAACGACTATATGATCATGCTCGGAAAGCACTCTCTCAAACCAGCGGAAAGAGAACTTCTTTCATATTGCAACCGCAGCACCGGGCTTCATATGGACATTGATTACACCTATTACGGAAGCAAGAATTTCACTGAAGTCTTCTACCGTCTTTCTGACCAGAGAGTGTTCATAGACAACAACATACCGGCTGTTTTGTTCACGTCCGGAATCACGATGAACACCAACCGCACCCGTGACACTGCGGACACCCTGGACTACCCTGTTTTCAAAAAAAGAATATATCTCATTTTCGAGTGGCTTGAAAAGATGCTTTAATTTAGTATCTTTGTGGGTTGTGCGCGCGTAATGCGCACGTAAACCCGAAAAACATGAAACAATTCTGGAAAGTACTCAAGCGCTTTGCCGCACCATATAAGGGATATCTCGTAGGTTCAGTAGTTCTGAATCTCTGTTCTGCAGTATTCAACATATTCTCATTCGCTCTTCTTATCCCCATCCTGAACATCCTGTTCAAGATGGACACCACCGTCTATGAGTTCATGCCATGGGACGGACTTCCGGGCAAGGACCAGCTTATGAACAACATGTACTGGTATGTCAGTCAGATGATCGAAAAATGGGGCGGTTCCAACACACTTCTCATTCTCGGCTGCATCTTCGGAGTGATGACGCTCCTGAAGACATCATGCTATTTCGCATCGTCAGCAGTGATGGTTCCACTCAGGACCGGTATCGTGCGCGACATCCGCACAATGGTCTACAACAAGCTTCTCAGCCTTCCGATGGGTTTCTTCAACAAGCAGAAGAAGGGCGACATCATTGCCAGGATGAGCGGCGACGTGAATGAAATCGAGAACTCTATCATAAGTTCTCTTGACATGCTGATCAAGAATCCTATCCTGATAATCTGCTATTTCTCCGCACTGATCTATTTCAGCTGGGAACTCACCCTCTTCACCCTCACTGTCGTACCTGTGATGGCGTGGGGCATGAGTGCAATCGGCAAGAAACTCAAGCGTAAGTCACTTGAGGCACAGGAGAAATGGAGCGAGACCATGGCCCAGCTTGACGAGACTCTTGGCGGATTGAGAATCATCAAGGCATTCATCGCAGAGGACAAGATGAAGGAACGTTTCGCACAGACCGCCAACCAATACAGAAAAGCATCAGCCAAGGTGGCAGTCAGACAGGCATCAGCCCACCCGGTCAGCGAACTTCTTGGTTCCATCATGATCATGATCGTGCTCTGGTTCGGCGGCACCCTCATCCTCAGCGAAAAGGCCCCTATCGATGCTTCCACCTTCATATACTACATGACTATCCTCTACAGCGTCCTGGCTCCTCTGAAGGAATTCTCAAAGGCAAGCTACAACATACCTAAGGGTATGGCATCAATGGAGAGAGTGGACAAGATCATGAACGCAGTCAATGACATAACAGAGCCGGAAAATCCTGCCATCCTTGACGGATTCAAGGAAGAAATCCGTTTCCAGGGAGTGTCATTCAGCTACGAGGAAGGCAAGGAAGTACTTCATGATATCGACTTCACAGTGCCGAAAGGTAAGACTGTGGCCTTGGTCGGCCAGTCAGGTTCAGGCAAGTCGACACTCGTAGACCTTATTCCAAGATATTACGATGTGAACGAAGGTTCCATCACCCTCGACGGCACCGACCTCAGGGAGTTCCGCGTCAAGGATCTCCGCAGCCTCATCGGCAATGTGAATCAGGAAGCCATTCTCTTCAACGACACAATTTTCAACAATATAGCCTTCGGCGTGGAGGGTGCGACCATGGAACAGGTGGTGGCGGCAGCAAAGATTGCAAATGCCCATGACTTCATCATGGAGAAGGAGGATGGCTACCAGACCAATATCGGAGACCGTGGCGGCAAGCTTTCAGGAGGTCAGAGACAGCGTATCAGCATTGCACGTGCAATATTGAAGAATCCTCCGATCCTCATCCTCGATGAGGCCACATCCGCTCTTGATACAGAATCCGAAAAGATAGTTCAGGAAGCACTCGACAGGCTTACCTCGACACGCACAACCATCGCAATCGCCCATCGTCTCTCCACTATCAAGAACGCAGACGAGATCTGTGTGATGCACGAAGGAAGGATTGTCGAGCGCGGCCGCCATGAGGAGCTGCTTGCCCTAGACGGATATTACAGGAAACTCAACGACATGCAGGCACTTTAGACCCATGACCAGAAACATCAAAAGAATATCGTTTGTTCTGTTCTGCGTATATATAACCGCAGTTATCCTGCTATGCGTCATCCGGACTAACAGCATCCCTGAACTGCCACAGAGTTTCCTCGGCATTCCGATAGACAAGGTTGCGCACTTTATCATGTTCCTGCCGTTCGTAATCCTGAGCTATTCATCATTCAGTCCCACAGAAAAAGGATTATGGAGAAAACTTTCTGTGCTGGGAATATTCCTTATGCTCGGATTTGTCTTTGCCTTTGCTACGGAAAAACTCCAGGCAACCACAGCCTACAGGTCGTATGAGATTCTGGACCTGGTGGCTGACGGCACGGGTCTGATCTGCGGAAGTCTCATCACACTTATCTACCTGTTAAAGAAACGTTAATGAAAAAACTTCTCATATATATTCTCATGATCATTCCGTTCTGTGCTCATGCCCAGAGCGAGATTGTCAAGGACTTTTCACCGGCGTGTGACTCGCTTGCGACCCTGATCAAGGAGAGGACAGGCGTCACCGGCCATCTCATGATAAAATCCATCACCAGACGCGGCACATCCCTGGATTTCTATTTCACGGAAAGTCTCGGTGATTTCCCATGGAAGGATTCTGACCCACGCTGGTTCAAGAGCAGACTGCACGGACTGTTCCCTGAGAAATACAGCAAATATAAAGTCGGAGAGATATATAGCAGAGGTGTTGCATTGGGGCATCTCGTAACCCCTGAGCTAAGTTCAGATGGCCAGCCAAGACATTCACGTCACCATGTGCGCGCTCACAAACCGGACCCGGCAATCGTGACTTCATTGGATTCACGAAAACATGAAAACGGACTTGACGGTCGCCACATCGCCCTCTGGCAAAGTCACGGAAGATACTACTCACACAATCTTGACCGCTGGCTGTGGCAGCGTCCTTGCCTGTTCCAGACCTGCGAAGATATGTTCACGCAGAGTTTCGTCCTCCCCTACCTTGTTCCGATGCTGGAAAATGCAGGCGCTTATGTCATGCTCCCACGAGAAAGGGACATTCAGGTCAACGAAGTCATTGTGGACAATGACAGCAGCTGGGTGACAGAGCCGGTTCATGATGTTGCAGGATGGGATGGAGCTGTCAGAGGAACTGGATCATACACCGAAACCGGAAAGTGGACAGATGCCGGAGTGGGATTTGCAGACCTGAAGGAGACATATATGGGAGTGGAGAATCCATTCAATATGGGTACTGCCAGAATGTCATCCTGCATCCAGCACAATAGCAGATTGGAACAGGCATGCCTCCAATGGACACCGGAAATTCCGGAACGAGGTGAATATGCCGTATACATTTCATATAAAAGTCTTCCGAACAGCAGTACATCAGCACATTACACAGTCCATCATCTCGGTGGTGAAAGTCATTTCGCAGTGAACCAGAAGATGGGTGGCGGCACATGGATATATCTTGGCACATTCGAGTTTGCCGAGGGCAGCCAGGGATATGTGACTCTTGACAACAGGACACCGGAGGGATGGCGACACAATGCTTCAAGCGTAGTCACTGCAGACGCAGTCCGTTTCGGCGGCGGAATAGGCAACATCGCCCGCGGCGAGGTCAGGGACAGCACCGGTGCAATCACTGCCGATCCATATGTTTCGGGCATGCCTCGTTCTGCTGAGGCAGCAAGATATTGGCTACAATGGTCGGGAGCAGACACCACAGTATGGCATCTTAACGAGGGCTTGAATGACTATCGCGACGACTTCATGTCCCGTGGCGACTGGGTGGCATGGATGAGTAAAGGTTCCTGGATGAATCCAAGCAAGGAAGGCGGTATGGGTATCCCGTTCGACCTCACCTTAGGATTCCATTCAGATGCAGGCGTGACTCCCGGAGATTCACTGATCGGTACACTTGCAATCTACACACTCAAGTCAGAGCGCACAAAGAAATTACCTTCCGGAGAGGATAGACTCACCAGTCGAAGCTTTGCAGCCGCAGTCCAGGACCAGATCGTACACGACCTGCGTCACGGGTTCGATTCACTCTGGTCGCAGAGGTCGATCTGGGACAGAGGATACCGCGAATCACGCACTCCAAGCTCACCGGCTCTGCTTCTGGAACTTCTTTCACACCAGAACTTCGCAGACATGAAATATGGTCTGGATCCGTCATTCAGATTCACCGTCAGCCGCGCCATCTACAAGGGCATGCTGAAATATATGAGTGACAGATATGGCCACAAATATGTCGTACAGCCACTTCCAGTGGACAATATGGGCATCCGATTCTCGTCTGATTCAAAGGCGGTGCTGAGCTGGAAACCCGTTTGCGACCAGCTGGAACAGACTGCTGCCCCTACAGGTTACATCCTTCACACACGAATCGACGATGGAGCTTTTGACACAGGCACTGATATCCAGGAAGCTGTCAAAGAGCATGACGGAAGACTGAGCATAGAGATCCCTGTCGAGCCCGGACATATATACAGCTACAAGGTCGTCTCATACAATGACGGAGGACAGAGTTTTCCATCTGAGATTGTCAGCATCGGCATACCTGCAGGATGCACCACATCGGAAGCCGTTCTGGTGATCAACAACTTCGACAGAGTCAGCGGACCGGCATTCTTTGACACGCCGACCTATGCCGGCTTCAACAACAGGATCGACAGCGGTGTTCCATACCTGAACGACATAGCATACATCGGCCAGCAGCACAACATCACACGTTGCAAGCCATGGCTGGACGACGACAATCCCGGATTCGGAGCATCCGACCAGGACTATGCAGGCAAAAAGGTGGCAGGAAACACCTTCGATTTTGCTTCCGTCCACGGCAAGGCTATGGTGAAAGCCGGCCATGCCTTCTTCTCATGCAGCAACGAGGCATTCTGCACAGACTCCACATACCTAGCTTCAGCATGGGCAGTGGACATGGTCTGCGGCAAGCAGGTGACGACATCCGTCGGTAGCGGAATGGTTCAGAAATATACAGTATTCCCTCTGCAGATGCAGAAACAGCTCAGAAGATTTGCCCAGCATGGAGGAAATATACTTGTCAGCGGTGCATATATAGGAACCGACCTCTCGGAAAGCATATTCCCTGTTCAGAAAGACAGCACCTTTGCTGCTGGTTCAAGAAAGTTCGCAGCAGAAGTGCTCGGATACAAACATCAGGCAGGGCAGGCAAGCAGGACCGGATTTGTCAGGGCAGTCAGAAATCAGACTGTTGATTTCTCCGGACTTGGCACCATCACCTTCCACAACATCGTGAATCCGGAATGCTACAGCGTGGAATCTCCTGACGGCATCGTACCGGCTTGCGCATCCGCACAGACAGTCCTGAGATATTCAGACAGCGGAATTTCTGCCGGCGTAGTCTACGAGGCAGACGGACACAAGGCAGTGAGTCTGGGATTCCCGATTGAAGTACTTCACAACGAAGAAGATATATATAACCTAATCAATATAACCTTAGATTTTTTCAAGAAATGACCGCACGTGAAGCTGAGATCATTGAATTGATCCGTAAAGAAGTTAAACCTGCCCTTGGATGCACTGAGCCTATTGCAGTCGCTCTTGCAGTGGCAAAGGCAATGGAGATTGTCTCTGACCAGAATATCGGTCTTAATGTCGGCTGGAAGATGTCGGATATGTACAAGTTGAAGATTGAAGTCAGCGGCAATATCCTCAAGAACGGCATGGGAGTCGGAATCCCGGGCACAGGAATGGTGGGTCTGCATATCGCCGCCGCCCTCGGTGCAGTATGCGGAAAGTCCTCATACGGTCTGGAAGTTCTTCACGACCTCAACGAACATGCTGTCGAGCATGCCAAGAAGATGGTGACTGACGGTATGGTAACAGTAGGTCTTGCAGAAACTGACAAGAAGCTTTATGTCAAGGCTATGGTGGAGGTTGCAGACCGTCTGGCATATGCAGTCATCGAGGATGACCATGACAACATCGTGGAGACTGGATTCAACGGCAGCATCCTTCATTCAGGCCGCAAGTCTGCGGAGGTTCCGGGAGCAGTGGAATCAAAGACAACTCTTGACTACAAGCTCAGCGTGAAGGAGATATATGACTTCGCCAGAACTGTGGCATTCGAGGATATCGAATTCATCCTTGAATCACGCACCCTGAACCTTGCACTGGCTCATGAGGGAATGACAGGAAAATATGGCTTGAGAGTAGGCTACTGCATCAACCATCTTGAGAATAAGGAAGTGTTCGGAGGAGATTTCCTCAGCTATGCAATGTCATTGACCGCTGCTGCCTCTGACGCGCGCATGGCAGGCTGCACACTGGCTGCTATGAGCAATTCAGGTAGTGGAAACCAGGGTATCACAGTCACTATGCCGGTGATTGCATATTCATTGAAATATGGCACTCCAGACGAGGAACTTGCCCGTGCACTTGTCCTGAGCCATCTGGTTGCCATTCACATCAAGGGCTATCTTGGAAAACTTTCAGCACTCTGCGGCTGTGTGATTGCATCCACCGGATCGTCATGCGGACTTGTATATCTGCGAGGCGGAGACTACCAGCAGATCTGCGCTGCAATCAAGAATATGATCGGAAACATCACAGGCATGGTCTGCGACGGAGCCAAGGTGGGATGCGCGATGAAGGTTGCTTCCGGAGTTTCGTCAGCACTCCAGTCGGCAGTCCTCGCCCGCGAGGGAGTATGTATCTCAGAGCATGACGGAATCATTGAAAAGGACATCGAGAAGACCATTCAGAACCTTGGACGCATCGGTTCTGTCGGCATGCAGTCCACAGACTCCATGATCCTGGACATCATGGTCTGCAAATAGAATAACCTGTAAACATAAATAATAACATGAAGAAATCACTTTTTAGCCTGATGGCCGCCATCATCGGATTTGCTGCGTGCCAGGTTGAGGAACCAACGGCTTCACTTAAGTCGGAAGATGTCCTTACAGCAAAGATCGAACAGTCCGAGATGACCAGAACTGTACTCGACCAGAACAACAACATCCGCTGGTCTGAAAAGGACCAGATCGTCGGATTCATGAAATCATCTTATGGTCACAGATACCAGATTGTTCCTGCCTTCGTAGGAAAGACCTATGCAGATTTCACCAAGGTTACAACTGACAAAGGAGACAACCTGTCTGCAGGAATTGAATTTGACCACAATGTAGCATATTATCCATATAGTGAGGATGTTACATGCATCAAGGCTGAAAACGGATACGCTCTTGAGGTGGTACTCCCTGCTGAGCAGACCTACACAGTTGAGAGCTTCGGAAACAAGGAGTTCCCTATGGTTGCTGTCAGCGAAGACAATGACATCACATTCAAGAATGTATGCGGCGCCATGAAGATCCAGTTCATGGGTATCCAGCAGGTGAAATCAATCAAGGTGGAGGGAAAGAATAATGAGATTCTTGCTGGAGAAGCGATAGTTACCGCTTCAGCAGGTGAAGCAACGCCGACAATTCAGATGAATTCCACAACTGCGACTGCAGTGACATTGAACTGTGGTGACGGCGTTCAGCTCAACACAAACACCCCTGTAGAGTTCATCATCGCCCTTCCTCCTGTAGAGTTCACAAACGGCTTCACCGTGACTGTGACTGACTCAAATAATGAGGTATATACAATTGACGGAAAGTCAGGCAATGCCATTCAAAGATCCGCTCTTCTTGTCATGCCGAACCTCTTCCTTGGCGCAGATCCTACCCCACCTGTAGAAGAAGACGTTAACACAATTGTCATTGACGGCGACTTCTCTGACTGGGATGCTCTCGCAGCAACAAAGGTATATGTTGCCAAGAGCTCTGAAGATTCAAGATATTTAGGTTTGAAGACCTTGAAGATCAACGCAACAAGTACTAACATAAATGGATATCTGGAAGTCAACGATGACATCATCCTTCCTGACGTATCTGTATATATGAACATATACCTGAATACAGACAACAGCATCAGCGCAGGTAATGACACATGGAAAGGACAGGCTGGTATTGACTATATGACAGAAGGATATCTGATGAAGAGCAATGCCTTCGTTTCATATGACCCGACTCTCTACATATATACTGGAGCAGAAGACAAATGGTCATGGAGTGTGGAATCAATCCTGTCAAAAGGAAAGGGAATTTCAAAGGGTGCAGGCAGCGGTACCAGATACGAATTCACTATAGACAAGGCAAAGTTGGCTGAGAATCAGATTGAGGTCAATGAGACCTTCAGTCTTGGTGTAATCATAAGCCAGAACTGGAACACAATCGGAGCACTCCCAAGCGGAGAGAATGGAGAAGCAGCACCTCTTCTTGAGGTAACATGCGGAAGCGGCGGAAACACATCCGGTTCAGAAGAAGAAGAGACAATCGCTCCTGAGCTCAAGAGCGGCGACCACGTACTTGCAACAAACCGAAACGTCCAGAAATTCGTAGAGGAAGTGACATATCCGGATCATGACTATACTGAGACATATGTCCGCGACTACTATGGTGGATACGGTCATAACTATAATGGTGAGCCTGTAAATTCCGACAAGCCGGAAGCATATTCAATCCATTGGACTGCTGATTACGAAGCAGGTGATCTCACCTTCGTACTTACTGAGGGCGACGGCGAATGGAGTGCAACTCAGACTGTTGCTGCAGGTGAAGAATATGTAGAGGTAACCAACCTGGTTCCTAACACAAGTTACACATATAAGGTAACTGGTGCAAATGGAAAGGTGATGACAGAAGGCCAATTCACAACATACGGAACAGTTCGCCACGTGTTCTTCAAGTCTAACGTACGCAACTGCCGCGACTTTGGTGGTTGGCAGACATACGACGGCAAGACAGTTAAATTCCACAAAATCTATAGAGGTGGAAGACTGGAGGAAGGAACACTTTCAAATTCAGGAAAGAAAGCCCTTATTGCTGAAGGAATCAAGGCACAGCTTGACATCAGAGGAGCATCCGATGTGAACACTGCACCTGCTGTGGAAGGATTTGATTTCTGCGCACCTATCATCGAGACCGGTGGAGATTCCATGCTCAAGCAGGATGGTGGCGAGAAGACACGTATGAGCATGCAGTTTGTCATCGACTGCATCAAGGCAGACAAGCCTGTCTACTTCCACTGCTCACTCGGACGTGACCGCACAGGTACCTTGGCAATGGTGATCCTCGGACTCCTTGACGTAGTTGAGGGCGACATCTCAAAGGAATACGAACTTTCATATTTTGCACCAAAGGGCTGGAGTATCGCTTCATCAGAGAACTATACATTGTTCCAGAATGTCCGCACAACATGGGCATACAAACCAGCAGCTGAATATATCTGGAACAATTATGTGCAGGCTGGTGAGCGTTTCTCAGCTGGTGTTGAGCGTTACCTTCTTGAGATCGGCATCTCACAGAGCGATATCGACGCATTCCGCAGCCTCATGCTCGCGGATGCTCCTGCGAACTAACCATCGCATATAATAGACAAACGGCACGGAATCAAGCAATTCCGTGCCGTTTTAGTTTACCATCCATATCATTTCTGTCAAATCCTCAAAAACGGCCATATCAGAGGATATGATGACAATTTTTAACTTCTAATCCTCAAAAACTACCATATCTGAGGATATGATGACATTTTTTAACTTCTAATCCTCAAAACTGAGCGAATCTGAGGATTTGCAGAAATTCACCATGACATGCCACTAATCTTTCCAGACCTTGAGGTATTGCTGGAGAGCCCACATCTCATCGCGATACTTGGCTGCTGCAAGGAAATCCAGGTCGGCGGCAGCCTTGTTCATATTGCGTTTCGCCTGCTCGACAGCCTTTTCAACCTGAGGACGGGACATAGAACGGATGACAGGATCCTGAAGGACTGCTGCAAGGTCCGCCTGGATATATCCGTCGACATAGGCTGAGTTGGACTCGCGTTTCGAGTCGTGACCGAGACCGACACTCACGCTGCCACGTCCGAGGTCGGTAGGATCCGGAATATATGTTGGATCGTCATATGAATTTGCCGCACTGACCTTGCCTGTCACACTGTTTGCCAGGCGTGGGTTACGCACCTTGCCGCCCAGATCCTTCTGAACATCAGCCCAAGCCTGCTGGGCAATGGTTCCAGCCTGTGGCGCAGCACCGGCAGTCTCCAGAAGAAGATTCTTCTTGACGGAAACCTGGGTCGGAGTGATGCCATGCAGCTTATTGTATTCCATCTGCTTGGTTCGTCTGCGGTCAGTCTCGTATATGGTCTGCTGCATTGAATCTGTGATTGTGTCGGCATACATGATCACAAGTCCATTCACATTTCGTGCTGCACGACCTGCCGTCTGGGTAAGGGCACGGCCACTTCGGAGGAAGCCCTCCTTGTCCGCATCCAGAATTGCCACCAATGAAACTGTAGGGATATCCAATCCTTCACGAAGGAGATTGACTCCCACAAGCACGTCGAAAAGTCCGTTCTTGAAATCCTCGATTATCTCCACTCGCTCCATCGTATCCACATCCGAGTGTATATATCGGCAGCGCACTCCCACCTTAGTGAAATAATGTTCTAGTTCCTCTGCCATCCTCTTGGTCAGCGTGGTCACAAGCACGCGTTCATCCAGTTCCTCCCTCTTGCGGATCTCCTCAAGCAGGTCGTCTACCTGATTCTTGGTCGGACGCACCTCAATCGGCGGATCAAGAAGGCCAGTTGGACGCACGACCTGCTCAACCACAAGACCTTCAGACTTCTGGAGCTCGTAATCTGCCGGAGTGGCACTCACGAACACCTTCTGACCTGTAATGGCCTCAAACTCCTCGAACTTGAGAGGTCTGTTGTCTGCTGCAGCAGGAAGTCTGAAACCATAGTCCACAAGCACTGACTTACGTGAATGGTCACCGCCATACATCGCTCTGATCTGAGGAAGCGTAACGTGACTCTCATCGATAAATGTTATGAAATCCTTAGGGAAATAGTCAATCAGACAGAACGGGCGCATGCCCTCGCTTCGACCATCGAAATAGCGTGAATAGTTCTCGATTCCCGGGCAATATCCCATCTCCTTGATGAACTCGAGATCATATTCCACTCTCTGCTTCAGACGCTTGGCTTCCAGATGCTTGCCGATCTCATGGAAATATTCGCACTGGGCCATCATGTCATCCTGAATCTGGCTCACCGCCTTGATGCTCCTTTCTTTGGTAGTCACGAAGTTACCTGCAGGATAGATGGATATCTCTTCAATTTCGTCTATGAATGCACCTGTCACAGGATCGATGATGGAAATCTGCTCCACATCGTCACCGAAGAATTCGACACGCACTGCATTCTCTCCATAACCGATGCATATATCCACAGTATCTCCTCGGACTCTGAAGGTTCCCCTCTTGAAGTCAGTCTCGGTACGGCTGTACAATGCATCCACCAGCTGATATAGGAAACGTGTCATACTCCTCTGCTCTCCCCTTCTGATCTTGACTGTCTGAGAATGGAAATCTTCTGGATTTCCAATACCATAAAGGCATGACACACTGGATATTACAATCACATCACGGCGTCCGGAAAGAAGGGCCGAAGCCGCACTTAAACGAAGCTTTTCAATCTCATCATTTATGCTGAGGTCCTTTTCTATATATGTATCCGTAACGGGAAGATATGCCTCCGGCTGATAGTAATCATAATACGAGACAAAATACTCCACCGCATTGTTCGGGAAGAAGGACTTGAATTCGCCATATAGCTGCGCCGCCAGAGTCTTGTTGTGGCTCAGGATCAAGGCCGGGCGTTGGAGTTTCTCAATGACATTAGCCATGGTGAAGGTCTTGCCAGAACCTGTCACACCAAGCAAGGTCACGGCATCAACACCCTGATCCAGAGCGTTGCATATACCCTTGATCGCCGATGGCTGGTCGCCTGACGGCTTATATTGCGAATCTATCTTAAACTTCATATTCTGCAAAGATAGTGGAAATATTATTATCTTTGTTGAGTCAGGACTTCCTTATTAAACAGTAAAAAAGACAGATGAATATCAAGCTTATTATTTTGGATTTTGATGGGACTCTGGCAGATACGGCCGGAGTGATCATACAGACTATGCAAGCCACGATAAAGGAACTCGGCTTGCCTGAGCGCACTGATGAACAGTGTGCATCCATGATAGGCCTGCGACTGATTGAAATACCGGAAGCACTCTTCCCGGAATGCACAATTGATCCAGAAGTCTACGCACAGACCTACCGCAGGCTGTTCCGTATATTCAATACAGATGATGCGGTCAATCTTTATCCAAATGTCATGGAGACATTGTGCGAACTCAAGAAACTGGGGGCCACTCTGACCATAGCCAGCAGCAGAAGCCGAGCTTCGCTTATGGATTATATCAGGAACCTTCGTCTGACTGACATCATCAGCTACGTACTTGGCGCCGATGATGTAACTGAAGGCAAACCATATCCGGAAGCTGTAAACAGGACTTTGAAGGAGTTCGGAGCAAAGCCGGAAGAGACAATCGTCGTGGGCGACACGGTCTTTGACATACAGATGGGCAGGAATGCAGGCACAAGGACATGTGGCGTGACCTACGGCAATGGAAGTCGCGAAAGCCTGGGCGAAGCTGACTGGATCATCGATGATTTCGGCAGACTACTTGATATTCTGAAATTTTAATTTAAAGAGATTAGTTATGAAGATTATGACAATATCAACCTTAGCAACAGTTCTACTCATTATAGGTGTCACTCTACTTGTATTAGGTTCAATCCCGACGAAGAACACCATTGAGGAAAATACTCTTACTGTACATTTTATAATCGGCAAGAAAGTCATAGATATTACTGACGCCAAGTTTCTGCCGGTGCCCGATGATGTATACCGCAACCTGATCAGAACCAATGGAACCAGTATCGGCAAGAAGCACTCCGGACACTTCAAGAACACCAAGACCAAGAACAAGTATATATTCTATCTGACCGGCAATGGCGAAAGAGTATATTTCGAGATCGGTGACAAGAAGTATCTGATAGATAACGTCAGTAAATAACGTCGAGATTAAAGAAATGATATGCTTTCAACTCTAAGACGCAGTATTCCCGAAGGGGTTTGAGCCTCGGCTGTTTCACCGACCTTCTTACCCATCAAAGCTGCGCCTATCGGAGATTTGAGGGAAATCTTGCCAGCTTCGAGGTTCATCTCGTGAGGACTGACTATCTCGAATTTCATTCTGGTATTTGTCGCGAGATTCGTGAATTCGACATGGCTCAGAAGACACACCCTGTCTTTTGGAAGTGCATCGGGATCGATCACACGGGAATTTTCCAGGACTTTCTGAAGGAAACGTATGCGGCTGATGGTCTTCGCCTGCCTGCGTCTGGCTTCACGATATCCGGCATTCTCGCTCCTGTCGCCCTGGGCACTTGTCTCGGCGACCTGCTCGCGCACCTCAGGATAGACCACGCTGATAAGGTGATTCAACTCGGCCGCAATCTCTTCGTATCTTTGCTTTGACAGATATTCCATGGTTCAAAGATACTCATTTTTCTACATTATCTCCTTATAAATATTCTTCAGCCTCCACTGATATTAAGCGTTTTTTTATATCTTTGCGTGATTTTGAAAACAACGTTTTATAAAACAATAGTACTATTATGGTTTATTCACACGAAGTGCAGCAGATGTGCTGCGTAAAGAAGGGCCCTAACCACGGTCCAGCTCCAATTCCTGAGGAAG
>JAEIGA010005060.1_pt1 | contig 20240 bp, 18 predicted proteins | sample 9270691 | NCBI WGS metagenome assembly JAEIGA01 (sample SAMN17057246, study PRJNA624740) | gut metagenome | biome: biome; isolation source: fecal sample | host: Bos grunniens | place: China: Xizang | collected 2019 | reverse complement strand
TTCATATTTGTCCAAATCGACTTTCACATCCGGCTGAAGAAAATCTGCAGTCAGAAGCAGATATGTTCCTATAGCAAACAACACTACAGTCAAAGCCAACGGTATTCCGAAGATTACACTGCTGACGGCAATTATAATTTTCTTGACTTTATGCATTTCCAATCTTTTTTGACAAATATTCCACGCCCAATATCTCTGAGCTTGTCACTGCCGATGATATTACAGTTCCAAGACAACCATGTATATTGATGTTCTGTCCTGTAAGCAACAGATTACCTATTCTTGTTCTTGCAGGCATCAATGTAACCATCGGGTTACGGCAATCCTTGACGATGCCGTATGCACTACCTTCAGGTGTTGCCGTATAATCCCTGTAAGTCAATGGAGAGGCGGTGTACACCTTCTCGATATTCTGTCGTAAGGTAGGATAATATTCACATACAAAGTCTATGACGGCTTCGCTGTACATAGCCTTGAATGCCTTGTAATCTTCGCCTCTGCGACCAACTGAACTCTGTTGCCACTTCTCGCAGATGGAGAACGGCATAGGTGTCAGCAATGTTATGACGTTTGTATATTCACTGTTATGGCCGGGTTGCATACACAACAGTGTCGAGGGGATATTAAATCCCTTGTAATCGCCTGTCACAGCCCAGACATCGGGGTTGTTGAACAAATAGTGGTTCTGGGGCACATATTTTATGCTGTTTGGCTTAACGAGCAGATATGTGGTAAACAGACCATATGTATTCGGCAACGAATTGATTCTTGTAAAAAAGGCTTTCTTGTAAACAGTGTTGTTCTCGAGCAACGAGAATGTCACTGAAGGATGGAGCGAAGATATCACCCATTTTGCCGACAGTTTCTCGCCCGTAGTGAGTTCCACATAATCCACACTATCTCCATCAAGTGCTATTTTTGAGACCTTTGATTTCAGCAGCACATCTCCGCCATTCTGCTTTATACGGGAAACCATAAGGTCGGCCATTTGTTGCGAACCATCTTCAAAAGCATACGCACCCTCAATGTTCGAATGGGTAATCATACCATATTCATAGAGCGATGTCGTGAGCTTGTCGCCGGCAAACAATCCACAATTTCCGGCAAGCACCATGTTCAGCTTTTCGTCATTTATATGTTTTTTGATTTCACTATAAGCCGAGATGGACATGTATTCCAAACCACCATTGGATATTCTGCCCTCCTTGAGAATTGATGGAGAGATAAGACCACCGACCTGTTGCAGGACTTTGCTGAAAGACTTAAGGTTCTCTCTTTCGGCAGGGAAATGCGATGCGAGATTATCGACAAAGCGGTCGTAGCCCATAGCATAGCTGTAACTTGTGCCGTCCATAAAGTGAAAATGGTCGAACCCGTTTTCATCCAGCTTACGTAAACGCAACTCGTCGATAATACCTAAATATTTGAAATATTGATGCATTATCTGACCTTCGGAGAAGCTGCCCACATAGTGCATTCCTGTATCCAGAGTGCGACCGTTGCGTTGAAACGATTGCAGGCATCCTCCAATTACGTTATGCTGTTCCAATACACAGACATTCAACCCCTCTTTACTGAGCATAACGCCAGTGGAAAGACCTCCTAAACCGCCACCGATTATTATAACATCATACTGTTTCATTGGCACAATTTCGTTAGAATGTAGAGTGTTTCCGAACTATCCTTGTCACATCTACGGATTTTTATATCCAAGCCATTAGCTACGGCAAACTGCTTCATCCACTCTTCGCTTACAAATGTCAACTCTGCAGTTGTCTTATTGAACTTGATTATCTGCGTAGACCACTTCTCGGTAGCCTTGATTTTCTCGTGTTTTTCGGTTTGGCTGGCATCGCCATCTCTCACAATTATCATTCCGCCTTCGTTCAAACTGCAGGCTGCCTTTGACAATATCTTCTTTTGTGCATCTGCATCAACATAGTGCAGACTGTCATTGAACAGGATTGCATCGGACGCCGGAATGTCGAAAAGTCTCATATCGGCACACATAAACTTGACATTCGCCTTCTGGCTTAAAAAGGCAGAACGGGCAATCTCAATCTTGTCGTTATCATAATCTACGGCAACGATATGCCTGTCAGGAGAGAGGATTCCCAACATGAATGACATCTGGCCATATCCGCATCCTATGTCCGTAACTGTCGCCTTGCGAGGTATCAATCTGTCCCACAAACCGTAGTACCCGTCGATATGGCACTTTATTCGCATGTACCACTCCAATACAGGACCTTTATAGATGTAGTTCTTGATTAACGCATCTCTAAAATAGGCATTATGCGTTCTGCCCAATTCGTCATTCATCAGGCGATACTGTTCGACATACCATTTGCGGATATTCTTGGTCTGTTCCTGATATGTCTCGCCGAATGAAGTGTCGCCATACGCTATACGTTTCAATGTCCTGGTTGCCACGATACCCGACTTGATATAGAAGCCCTGTTTCTTGGCCGAAACCTGCCCTGCGCCATAAATAAGCATAGGAAGGATATCAAGTTTGAGCAAATGCGCCAGATAGAAGGCCCCTTTATGGAAACGCTGTATAGAACAATCGGCAGAACGTGTGCCCTCGGGGAAAATAACAACAGAATAACCCTCTTGTACACGCTCTTTCAATCGCTGTGCCAGAGCCTCATACCCGTCAGCTGAATGGTAGAAATCGGCATACTTCACTATCCATCCGAAGAAAGGAGAATTCCACACCCAGCTATTGGTCATCATGATTATTTTAGGGGTGGTCGATAACAGCAGCAGAATATCGATGAACGATTGATGATTTGCGATTATCACTGCAGGTTTCTCATAAGTCTCGTTATACGGATTCTGACGGATGGTCTTCGTGGTAATCATCGTCTTAAGGAAGATTCGGGTAAACCAGTATACCATCTTATGGAATGCAAGTTTCTTCGCCTGTCGTCTGATAGGCAACGGCATCAGAACAAGCATATAGAGCTGAGAGAGTATGCATCCCAACAGGAAGTATACAAAACAATAGATAGTATTGAGTATGCTTCCGAATGTATAAGGGAATCCACCTTTTTTGGTCTGTGAAGTAACCAGCAACCTGAACAGCATAGGTTGTACGGTATATGAAACAAGAACAACCACGCTCAATCCAAGAACCGATATGAGGGCTATGGATTTGAGGGCCGGGTGCTTTGCGAAAATAAGTACACCCATACCGACAATCGCTGTAAAGGCAGAGAAGAAGATTGCAGTTTTATGTGCTCCAAGAACCTTTTTGCCATTCTTGTATTCCTGAAGCAGTCCGTCCATCATAAATATACTGAAGTCGTCTCCTATACCGAATATGAATGTTGCCAGGATGATATTTACGATATTGAACTTGATATCGAAAATAGACATCATGCCAAGTATTATTATCCAGCTGATAGCCATTGGCAGGAATGTCAAGAGAGTAAGTTCGATACGTCCGTATGACAACAGAAGTGCAAAAAAGACAATCAACGACGAAACCAACAGGATGTAGTTGAAGTCCTCGCTTGTGGATTCCACCATTTTTGAAGAGAAATAGCCTCTGTCGATAACAGCCGTATTCTCCAGTTTGTCCAACTCGTCATACACGGCACTCTTGTGTTCATTATCTATTGAAATACAGCTGAGCAATGATATCGCTTTATCGGAAACGGTCATCCATTCCGAAATTACAGGAATAGACTCTATTTCCTCTTTTGAGTATGTGCATACTTTATAATCCTTCGCGACGATATCATTGAACTTTGCGAAAGCTCCGCCGTTGAAGCCGACATTGCGGGCTGTTTCATCTATCTGAGAGATAGCCTTATCCTTTCTTTGCGCCCAGAAATCATTCCATCTTTCAATGCGTTGTTTCTGAACTGATTCAGGAATCACAAAGTCTTTAAGAGTCATTGCCTGGCTTACATTGCCATTTGCCATGTGTACGCTCAGCAACTCTTCGACTCTTTGATATTCATCGGTCAATTCATCAAGGTTTTCGCCGCCTGTGACAATGTATACGCTCTTGCTTTCATCTCCCAATATTTCGCAAGATTGATTTTCTGCTTCAACAATATGGGCCGGCATATAATTGATATTCAGCATATTGTCGTCAAACTCAACCTTATTGTAGAAGAAAAGAGCAATGACAGAGAGTGCTATTATAGAGAGCACTACCCATCTGTTGCCATCATATCTGTAACCGACAAACTGTTCAATCTTGGTCAAGATATAACCTTTGTTGCTTGTTTTGAATCCTCTCAGGAACTGCGGCATGAACACAAGACAGAACAATGTTGTTCCAATGAGGGTAAATACCGAGAACAGACCCATATCCTGCAACAAGGCAGAAGAGGTAAACATGAGTGCCGCGAATGCACCGATAGTGGTAAAACAACCAATGGTCAACGGCATTGTCAGCTCCTCGATAATCTCTTTGGGAGAGGACATGTTGTTCAAGTGAGAGACGATATGAATAGAATAGCTCAACGATATACCCAGAACAACGGCTCCTGCACCAATTGCAATAGCCGATATCTCTCCTTGTATCAACCAGACCATTGCCAGCGCAAACAGGGCACCGAATATAGGAGGTATTATAATCAATGGTATTGATTTCTTGTTACGGAACGACAAGAAGATGACAAACAGGATAAACACCATTGCCAATCCCAACGTAGTGGTGGTATCTTTCTTTATTTGTCGTGCATTATATACAGCGACAATAGGACCACCGATGCAGTCTATATCCACACCATTGATTTCGGCCTTACGCTCAGCCGCTTCAAGTACATCGACCAGTTTGTCATTGTTACCGGTATCACCCATGCCATTGCTTGGTTGGATGAACACCAACATTGTAGACATGTCGCTGGAAAAGACTCTTCCGTCATATATCTCATATTGCACATCGGGATTGTAGTCCTGGAACTTCTGCAACAGCGGAGTTCCGATATTCAGAGGGTCGCGCATGACGACATCGCCAACAATCATTCCCGACGGCGATGTAAGCACGTTATAGGCATTCATCACACTCTGCCTGATACCGGAAGCTGTAAGTTTGTCTTCCAGAGCCTTATAATCGTCGTCGGTAAGGAATATCGGGAGATAATCGTATATAAACGATGTTACCCTACCGATGGTTTCCTCGTCAGCATAGGCGGTAATTGAATTTATAAGACCGTTTTCCTGTAATTTCAAGATCTCTTCCTCGAAGATTTCAGCAGACATAATTATGCTGTCCGGGTCCTGACCTGAAAACAGCACAACAATCTTATCCTTTACCGCCACGTTCTCAAATGTGGCATTCTTCTTCTCGTCAGAGTTATTAAAGAAGTTGGTGATATTTTCCTGGAATGATATTTGTGATGCCATAGCAGCACATATACCTACAAGTAAAACCAGAATGACATAAAAAGCCACTCTGTGTTTTTCGAACCAATCGTATATATTTATAAAGAACTTACTCATTGCAACTTTTTCGTTTACAGATAATCATTGTTATTAGAGCTATTGCAAAGACAAGCATACCCGAAACGGTGGCAAAAGCAAAGCTTCCCACTATATATTGTGTCAGGCTCTGTCCCACATTGCTCAATGATACGTTTTCAAAAGAAAAGACATTTTCGATGTTAAGTATCCATGAACCGAAAAGCATGCTTCCATACAAGAGAAACGGTATCATGGGAGGTATACTTATGTTTGAAAACACGACAGCCACGACCTTATTCAGCTTCATGAAATGTGCCGACAAGCCGGCAAATGCCATTTGATAGCCCCATATAGGAATTATTCCGCAGAAGATACCCCAGCCCATTGCTGCCGCCATCCGCAGATTGGTGTCCTTGCTATGGATAACCTGTTTGTCGATAAAATTTTTAATATTACTGTATGTCAAGGCCTGCAAGAACTTCCAAGGGTAATGCAAAAGAAATGCATATAACACAAGTACAGTATTAAGGATACTGATTCTGGTAAAGTCCTGCAATGGTCTGAAATGAGACACACGCTCTTCTTCGGGCGGATAATAAACCTTGATTGGAATGTTTTCCACATTCACTCCACGCCATGCCGCACGCACAATAATCTCGACTTCGAACTCGTAGCGTCGGGTAATGAAATGAATCTTCTGCAATTTATCCAACGGATACAAACGGAACCCCGACTGCGTGTCGGACAAGGTCTGTCCAGTCTCTACCTTATACCAGAAGTTCGAGAACTTATTGGCAAAAGTATTTTTGGATGGCATATTATCTGCTGTAAGGTTACGGGCACCAATGAGCAGGCTATCGGGTTTCTCTTCGATTTTTTCTATAAAGGCAGGAATATCATCGGCATAGTGCTGTCCGTCGGAATCAATAGTGATTGCATAACGGAACCCCCACTCATAGGCTTTCTTCAATCCCAGCTTCAAAGCATATCCCTTACCTTTGTTATTGGGATAATCGACTACCTTGATATCGCTGATTGAAGAGAGAATATCTTTGGTGTCATCAGTTGAGCCGTCGTTTACGACAATGACATCTGCCGCATACTCCTTGACATCGCTGATAACCTTGGCGATTGTACCGGCATTGTTGTATGTCGGCATAACAACAGCACACCTCAACGCAGACATTCTTTCCTTATATGTCATTGTCGTGTCACTCATAGCTTTTCAGGCTTGCTTTTAATTTAAGTACCAACTGCTGATTGTCAACTCTTACCACAGTGGCATTTACTTTATCACCGTCAGCAATTGCAAGATTGATGATAATCCTCAATCCCTGTTGCGGTATCAATGCCGAAACATATTTGCATTCTTTGATAGAGCTGAATGAAACATTGTCCGACAATATCTTTCCAATACACTCCTTTATGACAGTCAAAGTACACACTCCGGGCACAACCGGCTGTTGGGGAAAATGTCCTTTGTAGACAGGATGGTCCTCGAACAGTTCTACCTCTATCTTATAATTGTCTTCTACCTGCTCTATAGTGTGAACCTTATAAAAATCGCCTTCTAATCTCATACTATTTTGTCACATTAAACATTTGTGTATCTATTGCAATATTGAATTGTTTGTTTGAAAAACCATATGCAGTGTAATCTCCCGACTTTTCTTCCATTTTCAACAAGTCGAGAGACATGTCAGACTTATCAAAAACGATAACGATACGCGAGATTTTTGCTGCGGCCTTGCCTCGTTGCGGGGTAAGCATTATGGTCCACTGTGTAGCGGACTGCTCATAGCTCACCGTGAATCCACGGCTCATCTTGTCGAAATCGCCGATGACACATGCCGATAGAATTGAATTAAGATTCTTCAACATTGGGTTTGAGGCAACCTTTGTGGCAGTGACATGACCTGCCGTCTTCATCTCGAACCATTCACCGGTCATTTTAATATAGTCACCGTCATCGAAGCTCAACAACATATCATTGGGCTTGATGAAGTAGAACTCACCATCCTTTGTCACAGGGTTCGCAAGAAAAGATACCTCTCTCGTTTGTGTAAAATCACATTTGATGGAGGTTACCTGTTCATTCTTTTTCTTCAATTCCGATTGGAATTCCTGTTCCACATTGATTTCCTGTGCCCATACACCCGAGCACACGAACATCATCAACGCAACAATTATCGTTTTAATTTTCATAGACATCTATTTTTAGCATTTTATCAAGAGGGATAAAACTATAGTTTCTATTCAAAGCCGATTCTATTATGCTTTCGAGCAGTTCATCGGACTTTGCGCATCTGTCGTGAAGCAGAATTATTGCTCCAGGATGCAACTTGGCTTCTACCTTACGCAAAATTTCGGCTCTTGTTTTTCCGTCTACGGTATCCAAAGAACGTATACTCCAACCTATCGTTTTCAAGCCCTGAGCATTTACCGCTCTGCCTATTATCGGGTTGGTGACGCCAAATGGCGGACGGAACAGCAAAGGATACCTTCCAATTGCGTTTTTTATCGATTCGCCGCATTTCTGCAACTCCTGCATAACCTTACCCTTACCGCTCAACGGGAACAACCCGCTATGCGAATAGGTGTGGTTCGCAACAATATGTCCTTCCTCGACAATACGTCTTACAATGTCGGGATTCTTATCGACCTTCTCCCCTATTAGAAAGAATACAGCCTTGATATCGTACCGTTTCAGGACATCAAGGACTTTGGGTGTCATAAGTTCATCAGGGCCATCATCAAAAGTCAATGTCACGACTTTATCCTTGACGGCTCCTTTGCACACGCTTTTCAGGTAGACGTTGCTTCCAACATCTGCCGAAGCCCAAACAAGGAATAACGTAAGGGCTATAGCCAATATGATGATTACCCAATACATCTGATTTTCAGGACAACCGGTGACGCTCCAAAATACTCGTTATATATCACTACCTCTTTTGCTCCATCCTGGATGAGTCTGACAGCCTTTGCAAAACAATATGCCGATGATGTCGGGAACAATCCATACTCGGGGTATGTATTGTAGAGCAACTCGCAACCGTCTGATGCAGCATAACGGGCCGCACACTCCTCGCGCGAAAGCGTCTGTTGCAGAAAGTCAATATTTACGACTTGTGCCACACTCGCTTCGTTCTGCTCGGCTGTAATATGCGCGAAGACAGTTCCCTCGCCGTCATTACACTTGCGGAAAGCACCCATTCGCTCCATTATGCGATGTTGCGACGGTGTCTGCTCGTCGAAAGCACCTACCAATATATTCTTGCTCTCACCGTCAGCAATGCGCATCATGGCATCCAGAAGTGCATCCTCAAAGCTATGGCTACGGTTCACATAGGTCACATTATAGCAATGGTTATGTCTGAGCAAAGCAATCTGACCTCCTACGGTGTTGAAGGTCGACTGAATGAATGGTGTGGGATTCAGCAGCTGTTCCTTGTCGGCAATGATATTACGCAAGAAACGCTCGCTGTCGGCCAAGCAGCCCCAGCCAGTCGCTGTGACGATGGCATCCAACGAATCGATATTTTCCACTCCGTCCATACACTCGACAGCCGTAGTGACAGCATTCTTGATAACCCGACTCATACGACGACGCACTCCTGCATCAGGTATCAAAAGTTTAATATCTGTTGCAACTTCAGCATTCGTTATAACTCTGTTTATATAGCACTTCATAATCTATCGGGTAAAGAGTAATGAACTACAATTTCCGCCAAAACCGAATGAGTTGGTCAGCACACTGTCAACCTGTACATTTTCCTCGTACTTGCATATCGGAGTTAACCCGAACTCGGGTATAGGCGTTGTGAAATTCAGATTCGGGTATCGGCATCCCAACTTGATTGCCAATACCGACAATACGGCCTCGACTCCACCTGCTGCCGCAAGTGTATGTCCTGTAAAGGCCTTTGTTGAGCTGAATGGCGGTACATTATTGCCGAAAAGGCGCACAAAAGCAGCACTCTCCGACGCATCATTATTGCCGGTACCCGTACCGTGTGCATTAATGTAAGCGACATTCTCAGGAGCGAGATTTGCCATTTTCAAAGCCTCGGACATTGCCAAGTATGCTCCATTACCCTCGGCTGACGATGCAGTCTGATGATGGGCATCGTTGCGGTTGGAGAAACCAGCCAGACGGCAATAATAAGAATCGGCATCTTCCTCGCGTTGAAGCAGCAAATAACCGGCACCTTCGCCAAGATTCAATCCTGTACGGGTTGCATCGAAAGGACGGCATGGGTTCTCGTCAAGAATCATCAACGATTTGAAACCGTTGAGAGTAAATGCGCTCAATGCATCTGTACCACCGACAACCACATAATCCACGATGTTGTGTTTAAGCAACTTTGCGCCGGTTATAACGGCATTTGCAGCCGATGAACAAGCCGTACTGATGGTTGTTCTATAACCGTTTATGCTGCAGTGACGAGCTATAGCCTCTGTACTTGCTGCACAATCGTGCATCCTTACATCGCGCAGACGACCGGCCGAATCATCTTCCATGAACTTCTCAAAGAAGTGCTCTGTAAGGTCCATACCGCCCACCGATGTCGATGAAACCAGACCCACGCGCTTTGAAAAGTCTATATTTGCACAAGCCATCGCCTCCTTAACGGCAAGGATACCGAGCAATGCAGTACGGGAGAGATGTTCTCCTTGAGATATCCCCAAGATATCGTGTAGTTCACCATTGCTCAGTCGCAGTTCACCAACAGGCAGATTGTTTGCAGTTCTCAACAATTGAGGCGAAGCGGATATACCGCTTTCGCCTTTACAAATAGCCGCAAGGTTCTTGTCGACACCGATACCCAGTGCAGACACAATACCGACTCCTGTGACTACGATTCCCATTTTTACTTACGATTCTGCTGAATATATTCAGCCAATGTTTTTACTGAATAGAATGCAGGCTTTGCCTCTGCTGAATTAGCAAGCTTCACACCGTAATATTTCTCCAAAATCAAGATAATTTCGAGTGCGTCGATAGAGTCCAAGCCCAATCCGTCTCCAAACAAAGGAGCCTCTGCGTCAATATCAGCGGCAGTAATCTCTTCCAAATTTAGCTCCTCAATCAAATGTTCTTTTAGTTCCTGAATAAGTTGTTCCATTTTGTTTATTTTTTTAGTAGTTTAATATTTACATTCCATTTTCCTTGTATGTATTCGCACCAACCCGATATTACCGCATCGGCTCTATCGCGTTCTATAAGACCGGCGGCATATCTGTCCGCCAGCCCCGAGTCTTCATTCTCGATAAAGAAAGTATTGTCGCCCTGTATCTTGTGACGGATACATATTTCACCCGCAGCAACATTTGCAAGCGTATACACAAAAACGGCAGGTGAAGCACCTTCGGGCAAACGCTTGTCGAGTATCCTCTGATGAGCAATGTCAGCATCGAGCGAAGCCGACTTGTTTGCCAATACTATGGCACGGCGTGTCGGCTCTATCTCATTGAAACCCTCAATGCGGAGCAGACGTTCGACAGCCACGTATAATGCCTTGCAAATATCGCTCATTTTATAGAACTTCATATTGCTGTCGCCGAACGACTTGAATTCATTACGGATGAACTCTGCAAACGGCAGTTCAGACTGAGGCAACACATACTCGGCAACAATTCTCGATTCATATTGAGTTGAAACAGGGTTGGCATTGCGCTGCTGCGTATCGAATACTATTGCGGCATTACAACCACCGAATCCCGATGCCGTTTTTACACAACATCCCTTTTCAATATGCTGTATATCTGAGGACAAGAGCAGTTTGTGCGGAGTGTCTGATTCCACAAAACCTTTTGTTCCAAAGATATATCCTTGTTTCAGTTCTTCCACGCATACAATAGCTTCCACAACTCCCGATGCACCAAGCGTATGACCGATATATCCCTTCAGGCTATTGAGCGGTTTACCGTCCAATTCGGCCCAGGCTACAGCCTTGCTCTCCATCTCATCGTTATAGCGGGTAGCTGTACCGTGAGTGTTTACAAATCCTATATCATCACTGTTGACACCGGCCTCGTTCATTGCATTGTTTATAGCATAGAACAGACCGTCTCCTGTACGTGAAGGACCGGATATGTGGTTCGCATCATTGCTTATGGCACCGCCGGCCAGACGTATTCCCGACCCATCGGCATAAGCAGAATCTGTTGTCAGAAGGATTGCACCGGCAGCCTCACCCAATGTCAGTCCGTCTCTATTTGCATCATACGGTTTACATGGAGTGCTGCCTATGGACTTGAACGATGCGAATCCCGATGTGATAAACTCACACAAGGCATCACAGCCGGCAACGACTGCATGTCTGCATTTACCAGTAGTCAACATCCATCTTGCAACGACGAATGCCGAAACGCCCGAAATACAGGCATTCGAGATGACCAATGGTTTGTTGTGACAATTGAAATAATCGGCAATTACCTGTGCCGAGACATCGATAAAGGCCCTGTCTGCAACATTTTCACAATCCGATGCCAAATGGCTGATGTTACCTTTTGTAGAGGATATAATCAGTTGGGTATCACTGTCCGACAAATCTATTTTTGAATCGGCAACAACAGAGTGCAACTGTTCTATCAGCAGCGATTCAAAGCGCGTAAAATTGGCATGTTCCTTAACATCGGAATAACCGATATACATTGATGCTTCATTTGAATATCCAAGCCCGCTCTCGCCTTTCTGCATAGCTGACAGTGTCTCGGATTTATTTCCAAGACAAGTTCTTATAGAAGAAGCGCCAACATATATATTTACTCCTTTATCAACCATTGTTTTTTCCATTTTTCAAAAAAAGCAGGGTTGTTAAGACACATATTCCCGTCTTTGTCAACAAAGACCTGCATAGTACGGCCACGTGCCACAAGAGCACCGTCACTTTGTCTATGAATGATATATTCAAAGCATATCTTCGCCGCCAGCATATCGATAAAACGTGTTTCTATGACAGCGACATCGTTCAATGTCAGGGGAGAGACATACTGTATTTGCAAATCGACAATTGGAGCCGTGTATCCGTTATTATAGAAATCCATATATCCTATACCCGGAAACTGACGGCCAAAAGCTTCGCGTCCGTCTTCAAGATAACGTACATATCCGCCATGCCATACGACCTGCATTGAATCCACCTCACTGAATCGCACAGTTGTATGTGTCGTATTTTTCAATGCAACCTCCTGAATACCTATTTTACGGTCCTTTCTCATCACTGTTCAAGAAAAATCTTCATCTTGCATGAGGCTATCTCCACATCATTGACACAGCAACGTGCCTGTATCAATGTGATGCTGAAAACCTCTTGGATAATCTCTATTGTCGTTGATATCACATCTCCGACTTTGGGAAGACGATTCAATTCAAAGTTATTTACAGAACCAATGTATCCGATAGGTACAGGCTGATTGTTTATCTTATGTATGTATCCAACCCTGGCTGCAGCCGATTGAGCAATATGTTCAATCAGGCCACATTCAGACATTCTGTCATTATCAACAAATATATTCTCCTTCGACACCGTCAAGCGTGTACGTGACAAATTTTCCTGTATACCAAGAAATTCGTCAACCATTACGATAGGAGCTCTTTGCGGAATTAAATCAAGAATATTATCCATTTTTCTTTTTGCATATCATTATCGAGTGACCCATTCCCAAGCCATCGATAATTTCTTCAACTTCAAGACCGGCATTATTCACACATCGCTCCATATCGTCAGAGTGATACATCTTGCTGTTTCCATTTGCCAAAGCTGTGAAATAGATACTTGTCAATGTAAGACAATATGCAGCAGTCTCGAATTTCTGTCTATCCCAGAAGGTTTCCATTATATAGAGTCGTGAATCGGCATCCATTGATTCAGCAGCTCTGCGACAGATGCTTGTAACCTCGTCCTCAGAGAAGCAATCCAGGAACTGGCTCATCCATATTACGTCAAAAGCTGGAGTCGGGAACTTTACCGATTCGTCAAGAAGGTTGCAGCCATAACCATGAATGCGGTCTGCGCCCTCTTTTCCTGCAGTCTGCTTACGCATCATCTCCAGCTGCTGGGGCAAATCCATGATTGTGACCTCGACATCCTTGTTATAACCTACACATTGCATTGCCCAACGGCCTGTGTTGCCACCGACATCAAGCAAACGGCGCACCTTGCGTTCTCCGTCGAAAATAATCTTCAGAGCCGCAGCAAACGATTCGTCTGAATAAAAGTGGTCGAAACCGAACCAGCTCTTTTGTACCTGCTCGGGCAAACTCGACAAACCTTCGTAAATTGTAGGCCATTCGCCAAACACTTTCAATCCTGAAGGTTTACCCTCTTTGAGAGCCTCCTCCAAGTAGAACAATCCCAAGTAATTGACATCGTGATTGAAATTCATGTTAGCCTTTGCCATAGGGTCGTTCAACAGGAACCATCCTGCCTTGGAGATGGTATACTTGTCGTCCTTGGTGATGACTGTACCAATTGACAATGAAGCTTCGAGCAAGCACTGTACCGCATAATTCGACAAACCTGTATGCTCGACGATTTCAGCCTGAGAAACACCCTGATAGTTATTAGACAGATATTCCAGAATACCAAATTTCACCATCAGGCGAGAAACCTGGAATACCATTGGCGCAAAAGCTATCTCTTGAGCAAGACGCTGTGCCTTTTGTGCACTGTTCTGTTCTTTACAGTATACATCTGCAAGTGGTTGAGTAAGTTTCATATCTTATATTTTTTTATTTCCAAAAATCATAAAAATTAAACCATTGACGAGGGTATCTCAATACTATCTTCTCCAATGATTTAGAGTATTGTTCAAGAAGATTTTCCGCTGTTATCTTTCCTTCTATTTTTGGTTCCTCGAACATGAATCTATAGGTACAGCCCGGTTCGCGCATAGAATAGTAGAATACAACCGGCACCCTACATCTTGCGGCAATCTGGAATATTCCGCTCGGGAAAACGGCTTTACCGCCCATGAAGTCGATGGGAGCTGTATTGTCCGTTCCAATGTACCTGTCTCCGTTGAAGCAGATGTATTCACCTTTATTCAGGGCAACCTTTATCTGCAACATCGCATCAATGATGTTCTGATTCAGAGGAATGATACTGTAATTGTCGGCTTCTGCAGCATTCTCTTCGAGTACATCTTTAATCTGCTGATGCTCGGCATCGAGCATTACAATATTTATTTTCTTGCCATAGGTACCGAAGAATCCGGCTCCGGCCTCCCAACAACCGATATGTGCTCCAATCATAACAACTCCTTGACCGCTATTCAGAATCTCAAGGAAGCGGCTATAATTGTCAAACTCATATCTATAGCGTTTCGCCAGACCGCCTTTCATTGCCACCTTATCTATAAGGGTTTGCCCGAAAACATAGTAATGGCAGTACAACTCCTTGACAGATGCCCAAAAGCCCAACTTTCTGCGCTGTCTGTTATAATGCCAGATAGCTTTTGTGGCTTTAGGTGCAAACGGAATGAAATAGACAACAATGAATGCCAAAAAACAATAAGCACAACGAATGCCCAGAAGCTTTATTGTATATACAAAGAATTGATATCCAAAGCGGCCTCCTCGGGATTTACCGTTCCAATCTTCTTTCTGTTTTTCAGCCATTAATCTTGCGGTGTAGTAGCTCGTAGAAATCCTTAAATGTCACTATACCGATGAAATCCTGGCTTGTCAATGTCACATTGAAGTTCTGCTCTACAAGAACCACAACATCAACCAAGTCAAGACTATCCAAACCCAAAGTCTCTTTAAGGTCAGCATCGGGTACGATGTTAGCCTCTTCTACTTCAAACTCTTCGGCCAATACTACTTTGCCTTTTTCGATAATCTCTTCAATTGTCATAATTCAAATCTTATTTATTAGTTATTAATATTCAGTAAATTTTAAATACCCTTATTTTACCTTCTTGATAATCAATGTCGAGTTTGTTCCGCCAAAACCGAATGAGTTACTCAGGAACACATCAAATTCCATATCCACCCTTGTTTTTGGAATGTTTATCTTTGACGACTCCTCGTCGGGCTCCTCAAAGTTCAGGTTCGCAGCAATAAAATTATTCTGCATCATAAGCATTGAGTAGACAACCTCGCTTGCACCTGCCATCCACATTTCGTGACCGGTAAATGATTTTGTTGATGCCACATAGGGTTTGTGTTCTCCAAAGACCTCAGCTATGGCCTTAGCCTCATTCATGTCACCACGTGGAGTTGAGGTCGCATGAGCATTTACATACTTGATATCGGTTATATCGATACCGGCATTGCGTATCGCCATTTTAAGAGAGCGTTTAGGACCATCGACATTAGGAACCGAAATATGGTCGCCATTAGAAGAGAAACCATAACCGATAACCTCGCCGAGGATGGTAGCACCACGTTTCACAGCCGATTCATAGCTTTCAAGAATCACAGTTGCCGCACCACCGCTTGGCACAAGGCCGTCTCTGTTCTTGTCGAACGGACGTGAAGCTTTAGCAGGCTCATCCTCGCGTGTGGAGAATGCGTTGAGAGCATCGAAGTTTCCTACGGAATATTTGTTTATCTCTTCTGCACCACCGCAAACGACGCACTCCTGCAGACCTTGCTTAATGAGCATATAGCCCATACCTATTGCATGCGAACCGCTTGCACAGGCACCCGAAACAGTAAAGTTTATACCTCTCAGATTGAAGATGGTCGCAAGGTTCATCGTTATGGTAGAGTTCATTGACTGGAAGATATTTCCCGAACCAACCAGAACGGTATTTTTCTTTTCGCGGATGACATCGACTCCACTTATTACAGCCTCGGCACTACTGTCGTTGCCGTAAAGGATTCCCACTTCGTTGTTGAGCAGGAACTCATTGTCGATACCGGCTTGTGCAAAAGCCTCGATGGTTGCCATATATGCATATTCTCCATGTTCGGGAAGACACAATCGTTGACGACGATCCAACAGACCCTTCAAATTCGGTTTTTCAAGTATACCGCACAAAGAAGAACGGTATCCCATCTCTTTTCTGTCATAGGCAATTCCGATTCCCGACTTGCCCTCAAACAGAGATTTCAGTACTTCTTCCTTATTCTTTCCAATGCAGGAATAGATTCCCATTCCTGTTATAACTACTCTTTGAGACATATTAAGTATAGATTCCTCCATTTATTGATATTACTTCTCCAGTGATATATGCTGCTGCGTCAGACACAAGGAATGCCACCAGTTCTGCAACCTCGTCTGCCTCTCCGAAACGACCGAGAGGAACCAGTTTCTTCAATTCAGCCTCGTTCAAGTCGGCTGTCATATCGCTTTTTATGAAACCGGGAGCTACCGCATTGACCGTAATTCGCTTTTTAGCGACCTCCTGAGCCAGAGCCTTTGTTGCAGCAATAAGTCCGCCCTTTGCAGCAGAATAGTTGGCTTGTCCGGGCATTCCTTTGATACCAGACAATGAAGCCACATTCACAATGCGTCCCCATTTCTTCACAAGCATGTTCTTCAACAGCGGCTGAGTTACATTAAAGAAACCGTTCAATGAGATGGAGAGCACCGAGTACCAATCCTCTTCGGGCATCCACATCATCAGGTTATCCTTGCGTATACCGGCATTGTTGACAACGACGGAGATGTATTCATTCTCGTGCTGTGATGCCCATAGTTGCAATGCTTCGGCAACCGATTTCTTATCACTTACGTCGAACGGCAGCAACTCGCCTCGTCCACCGCCTGCAACTATATCATCCAGAGTCTTTTGTGCAGCCTCAGCGTTGGATGCATAATTTATTATTACGGCAAAACCTTGTGCCGCCAATTTAAGAGCTATCGCTCTACCGATTCCCCTACTTGCTCCTGTCACCAGGGCATATTTAACTTCATTCATATTTATTAAGATGTTTTCGGGATTATTTTTTCAGCCACTCAATTACAGCAGCAATCTCCTTATATTTAGGTGTATCCTCTACGAACACAGGCACAATCGCGCGTACCTGATTGTACAACTCACGTGTTACGGGAGCCAATCTGTCCGCTATCTTCAGGCAATCTACAGCCTGAACCAACGCCATCATATGTATAGCCATAACCTGATAGCTGTTCTCGATTACGCGCTGACAAATAAGAGCTGAGTTTGTTCCCATTGAAACGATATCCTGATTATCGTTGTTATTCGGAATCGAATGTACGTACATAGGATTCGAGAGAGTCTGACACTCGGCTGTGGTTGAGGTAGCAGTAAACTGCGAAGCCTGCAAGCCATAATTGAGACCCAAAACTCCCAGATTCACAAATGGAGGCAAGATACCGTTGATACGGTCGTGGAAGAGATAGTTCATCTGTCGCTCTGCCAACATTGTCATCTTGGTAACCGCAATCTTCAGTTTATCCATTTCAAAAGAGACATAATCGCCATGGAAGTTTCCGCCGTGAATAACGGTCTTGTTCTGAGGATCCACGATAGGATTGTCATCGGCAGAGTTCATCTCGTTGACAAGCACCTTCTCAACATTATCGACGGCATCCCATACCGGACCGAGAATCTGAGGAATGCATCGCAACGAATAATAAGGCTGCACCTTATGCTCGAACACATCATCTTCGCTCTTGCGATAAAGTTCTGCCTCGCGATTAAGCAACATCTTGCTGCCCGATGCGATTTCGCGCATATTGGCCGCAACAATCTGCTGTCCCGAGTGACGTTTAACACCGTTAAGAACTTCAGACATCAGGTCGTCATACGACGAAGCTATCTCATTCATCAACACCGAAGCCTTGAGCGACCAATCGAGCAAGCGTTTGGCATCAAACAGATTGACAAATCCAAGACCTGTCATCACTGCTGTTCCGTTGGTAACAGCCAGGCCTTCGCGCACATACATCTGCAGAGGCTGGATACCCAACTCGGCAAAGACTTCAGCAGTATTCCTGCGTACGCCCTGATAGAACACCTCGCCTTCACCAATGAGGGCAAGCGCGATATGTGCCAACTGCACCAAGTCACCCGAAGCGCCTACGCTACCATGCTGTGGAATCACAGGATATATACCGCGGTTAAGGAACTCGACGAGCAGGTCGCAGGTCTGAATATTGACACCTGAATGTGCCTGCATAAAAGTCATCAATCGTGCAAGCATTGCTGCTCGTACACACTTCTCGGGAAGAGGTTCGCCGGCACCTGTAGAATGGCTACGGATAATATTGTATTGAAGCTCATTCAAATGGTTGTCATCAATACGCCATTGAGCCATAGGACCAAAGCCCGTATTTATTCCATATATGACCTTATCTTTTGCGAACGCATTCAGAAAATCGAAGCAGGCAATTATTCTATTTCGTGTCTCTTCGCCTATTACAATCTGTTCTCCACCCTCTATTACAGACAGAATGTCTTGTGTTTTCAAATTATCACAGAGTATCATTGCTCTTGAACCTGTTTTTAAATAGTAATACGATTTATAAATTCCCCTATCAATCATAAAACCCCCAAGCACAACAACATAGGGATATGACTAACGTGCAAATTTAAATAAAAAAAACATATTTTGTGTATTTGCAACCTTTTTTTTGAAAAATATTTTAGCCATTTTGGCACAAAATCATTCAAAAGCAACAATTACATGCGACAGACAACGAACCGGACACAACCATTGCCATAAAATATCTTACAGAATTGAGCCAAAAACCCAATCACCAACGCCCACATCCCAAGCGCACCGATATACTCCTTGAGAACAATCATCAAAATAGCACCAGAAAGTTGTTTGAGAATTCGTGATAATGACACTATATTTGCAGAAACGAGATATTGACCATGAAAAACAGACATCTATTCCTGTCACTGATACTGACAATCTCGGCCATCACATTCGCACAAGAGAAAGCAACATATCCCCTTTCGGAGTGGGACTATGCCAAATGCATTCTGATGCACACTCCCGGCGAAGAACTGTTCGACGGAGTCATCCACCCGTATGCCGGCCTGTTCGAATACTACTTCGATGTAGACAAGGCCGCCGAAGAGCACAAAGGATACATCGATGCCCTAAAGCGCAATGGCATAGAGGTATATACCGTACGCGAATTGCTGAACCAGACAGATATCGAGAAATTGCGAGTACACGCAATGAACGCACTCACCTACGACACCTCGGAGATTCCCGAGGCGACAGGGCCCGACTCCGAAGAATATCGGGAAAGCATCACCAACCAGATGTCACGTGCCGACCTGATACGCTGTATTCTATTACGCCCGACGGTAAAATTATATGACACCGACAACAACACCGGAGTGGAAGCCGTGTATACTCACTCTCCGCTGATGAACCTATACTTCACCCGCGACCAAAGCATAACCACTCCCCGTGGGCACATCATCTCCAAAATGAATTCCACGCAACGCGCCGACGAGACAAGCATCATCGCACTCTGTTATGAACAGTTAGGCGCAACCCCAATCCTTTCCATTACCGGTGACGGCCGATTGGAAGGAGGCGATTACCTGCGCGGCGGCACAATCTCGTACATAGGCTGCGGCATGCGCACGAACCTCGAAGCCATCAAGCAGATAATGTACGCCGACGCATTCGGGCACGACACAGTAGCCGTAATAAACGACCACAAATGGTGGCAGATGCAGATGCACCTCGACACATACTTCAACATCATAGACAAGGACCTGTGTACGCTTGTTGAGAGCCGTTACCTCGCCAAAAAGGGAGAGCCCGAATGGGTTACCGTAGACCTATACACCCGCAAGCCGGGCAAAAAAGAATATACACTTACCCGACGGGAGATTCCCCTTGTCGAATTCCTGAAGCAGAG
>JAEIGA010005059.1_pt1 | contig 20248 bp, 13 predicted proteins | sample 9270691 | NCBI WGS metagenome assembly JAEIGA01 (sample SAMN17057246, study PRJNA624740) | gut metagenome | biome: biome; isolation source: fecal sample | host: Bos grunniens | place: China: Xizang | collected 2019 | reverse complement strand
TGAGGCTCCTGCAAAGCTTTACATCAAGTTCGTAGCAACTGCTGCAAGTGCATACCGTCTTGATGATGTAACTTTGGATTTGGGTAACGGTGGTCAGGTTATCGACCTTGCAAATGGTACTACTGAGCAGCCAGGTGGTGGTAACGAGGGTGGCAACGACCAGCCAAATGTTCCTGCTAATGGTGAGTACGAGTCAGACTCTGCTTTCGTATGCGCATCAGATGACTCAACAAATGCTGCATACTCTTTGGGTGCAACAACCATCAATGGCGAGGCTGTAACAGGTTTCAAGTTGGGTAAGTCAAAGCAGGCTGGTAAGTTCACCTCAGGCGCTCTAAGCGTAGAGGGTGCTAAGTACCTCAACTTCTATGCTCAGGGCTGGAAGGGTGGCGATGTAACACTTTACTTCCGTGTTGACGGCGGCGCTACTCAGTCACAGAAGCTTGCTTCACACGATGGTGTAACTGGTAACCCTCCATACACAGCTCTTGCTTTTGCTGAGACTGATCACTACTCATTCTTGCTTGAGGGCTTGACAGCTGCTTCAACTATCGAGTTCTCAACTGATGCTAACTTCGCACTCACAACTGCTGACTCAACAATGGCTTCAGCACGTGCTATCGTTTGCGGTGTTAAGCTCTCTGACGAGCCTATCGCTCCAGGTGAGGGCGGTGGTGATGAGCCTGTAAATCCAGAGCCAGAGCCAACTCCAGGTGAGACAATCTCTATCGCTTCTGTATTGGCATTGGGCCAGGGCGCTACTATCAATGGCGTTATCGAGGGTGTTGTTGTATCTAACTATGAGTTGAACAACCTCACTTCAAAGAAGGGTATGTATGTTCAGGATGAGACTGGCGCTTTGCAGTTCTATCTTGCATCAAACCACGAGTATGCTTTCGGTACTAAGGTTCAGATTGACCTTACCGATGCTACTCTTGGCGCATATAACGGTGCTGTTCAGGTAAGCGGTCTTGCTTTGGATAAGATTACAGTAATCTCTACTGGTAACACTGTAGAGCCAAAGGCTGTAACTATGGCTGATTTCCTTGATAACAAGTACGAGGGTCAGTATATCTCTCTTGAGAGTGTTCAGGTTGCTGCTTCAGACCTTTCAAAGACTTGGGTTATGGGTGAAGCTCACACATCTATCAACATGGAGGATGCTGAGGGTAACAAGTTCGTAGTATTCTCATCTAAGTATGCTTCTTACGGTGCTCAGACCGTTGCTCAGGGTGCTGGTGTTATCAAGGGTATCTCTTCTGTAAACAATGGCACAATGCAGATTATCTTTGCTCAGGCATCTGACTACGCTGGTTTGACTGGCGAGCGTTTCGGTGACGCTGGTGGCGAGGAGCCAGATAATCCAGGTACAGAGGATCCAGCAGAGGTGGCAAAGGTAACTGTTGCTGAGTTCTTGGCCGCTGCTGAGGGTAGCACACTATATGAGCTTACAGGTGTAATTACATCAGTTGCTAACACTGAATATGGTAACTTCTATTTGAAGGATGATACTGCCGAGGTTTATATCTATGGTCTTTGCAGCCCTACAGGTGAGCAGAAGTATTGGGTAGAGTCAGGTGCTAAGGTAGGTGATACTATCACTATTCAGACAGTTCGTACATCATACAATGGTGTTGCACAGGGTAAGAATGCTATCTTCGTGTCGCTTGTCCCTTGTGAAGTTGAGGAGGAGGTAGTTCCTGAGGGTTCCGTTAAGGCTACTCTTGTAATGAAAGACCTTGGTTTGGCAAATGCTGCGAGCGTAAATAATCAGACCATTACAGTTGATGAGAATGTAACTCTTGTATTTAGCAAGGGTACTGCAGGCACTGAGCCTGCATACTACACTTCTGGTGAGGCTATTCGTATGTATCAGAATGGAGCTTTGTTGGATGTTAAGGCTAACGGTAAGACCATCAAGTCTATCGAGCTAACATTTGCTAACAATCACTATTATCTTGGTGCTGATTCTGGTACTTTGTCTGAGGCGGCTTCTGTTCGTACTTGGACTGGTGAGGCTACATCTGTACGCTTTACTTCAACAGGTACTGATAAGGATCACAGAGCATATATCTCTTCAATCTCAGTAATTTACGAGAACTAATAATCGTAAATAATCCTCCTTTCGCACAACTTGGGTGGGGCAACCCACCCAAGGAGCGAGGGGGTTATATAAGAGGTAAAGGATAGGTTAGGTAGGGGAATATACGATAATAATTTTTTATGCAGAGAGTGAAGAAAATAGTTTTGATGACCATAGGTGTAATGGCTGTTGCACTTATGAGTGTATGTTGTGGCGATGTAGAGGTAGAGGTAATAAAGAGTGAGGCCTATATCAAGAATACAGAGGTAAAGGGTGAGAGTATGAATTGCGCTGTGGTGCTTAGTGCGCAACAGGGTAGGTCATACAATATAACTATTCAGTCTGAGGGTGATTGGGCGCACTTCTCTGGTGGTGTAAATGCTGTTGAGGGTACGATGGAGAGTAGTAGCAAGGTTGTTTATATCTATTTCAACATGAACAACTCGGATGCTGACCGTATGGCAAATGTCGTTGTTGAGTTCTCGGATGGAGCAAGTTTCGCGCTCTCATTTACGCAGCGTTATATCAACAATGCCGATACCTTAAATCACGCATGGCCAGAGTTACCACTATATGTGGAGGGTGAGAACTATATCTATAATACCTACTACGGCAAGATGGGTATGCGAAGCAATGCGCGTAACTACACCTACTGCTTCGATACAAAGAATCGTGCCGCACTATGGGTGGCATATCCTCTACACTCAAGCTATACAACAGGTAGCGGAGATAGAGATAATAGCCGTTTTGTATATGACCCTGAGGTGGATACTAAGTATCAGGCTAACCTCTCAAGATCATACTCGGGCAGATATGACCGTGGTCATCAGATTCCTGCTGCCGACCGTAAGTGTTCGCAGGAGATGATGGATCAGACCTTCTACTCTACAAATATGACACCTCAGTGGGCCGACTTCAATCAGAAGAAGTGGGGTGCACTCGAGGGTAAGGTGCGAAATATGATTTGTAGCGATACGCTATATGTGGTTACGGGAGCATACTTCGGTGGTGAGCACCACTCCTCAATAGCTACTCAGACCACCGATGCATCGGGTAATGTATGCCCAACGCCTACATACTATTTCAAGGCGTTGCTACGCACAAAGAAGGGTAATACAGGTAAGAGCATTGATGCTATCACAGATCCTATGGCGGTGCGTGCCATTGCCTTTTGGATGCAGCATGCAAACACAGGTAGTGATACCAATATCACATCTGCGGATTGTATCTCTATTGCCGAGTTGGAGGAGAAGACAGGATTTACCTTCTTCCCAATGTTGGATGATGCTATCGAGCAGAGTGTCAAGCAGACAAAGGTCCCTTCGGAGTGGGGTATAAACTAAGAAAGAGATGAAATAATATAATTAAAACTAACAAATATGAAGAAAACAGTATTGATGTTATGTATGGCACTATTCGCTGTTGGGACACTCTCGGCCCAGGAGCAGCCATACGCTGTCGTGTTCTACAATTTGGAGAACCTCTTCGACATCTACAACGACCCTGAGACTCACGATGATGAGTTTACTCCTGAGGGCGTTAAGCAGTGGACACAACTCCGCTATGAGAAGAAGCTCTGGAATATGGAGCGTGTGCTCTTCGATATTGCAGCGCAGAAGAAGGACTACCCAATTGTTATTGGTGTATCGGAGATTGAGAACCGTAAGGTGTTGGAGGATTTGGTATCTCAGCCTAAGCTACGCGGTGGTAACTATCGCATCTGCCACTACGACTCACCTGATGCTCGTGGTGTGGATGTGGCGTTCCTTTATCGCTCGGATGTCTTTAAGCTCGAGGGCTCGGATAATATTAAGCTCCATGTTGAGGGCTTGCCAAACTTCCGCACTCGTGACTTGGTGGTGATGTGGGGAACTATCGAGGATGAGCCTTTCTACTTCCTTGTGTCACACTGGCCATCACGCCTTGGTGGTAAGGAGGCTTCGCAGTTCAAGCGTGATGCTTGTGCTAAGCAGATTCGTGAGATTAAGGACTCGCTTATCGCTCAGAATCCTGCAACTAAGGTCATTGTTATGGGTGACTTGAACGATGACGCTACAGATGCCAGCATCGTGGAGGTAATGGGTGCTAAGGGTAATGTTGAGGAGCTTCAGCCAGGTGACTTCTTTAACCCATATAACGAGATGCTTCGTGCAGGTCTTGGTACACTCGCATATCAGGATGAGTGGAACCTCTTTGATAATATCTGCGTTACGGAGAACTTGGTAAATGCTGAGGCTGGTAAGCTTCGCATTATCAAGGGTAAGCGATTCTATGGTAATATCTTCACTCGCCCTTATATGCTTCAGCTTGAGGGTCAGTATAAGAACTACCCATTGCGTACCTTCGTGTCGAATAACTTCCAGGATGGTTATAGCGACCACTTCCCAGTATATATTTATATAGGTAAATAACATCGTTAATATATGAAGAAATTTTTACTATTACTCCTATCTACCTTTATTGCCATCGGTGCATACGCACAGACAGGTGGTATGAAGGGTCAGATAGTATCTCGTGAGGGCCGCGAGCCTATTGGCGGGGTGATAATCACCATCGACCAGCTCTCGAGAACTATCAAGGCTAATAGCCGCGGTGAGTTTATCGTTGAGGGTCTTGAGCCAGGACAGTATATCATGCGCTTCGAGACCGCAGACTTCGAGCCATTGGAGCTTATGGTGCGCGTTAAGCAGCTTGTACATGATATGCAGGAGGTTGTTATGGTACCAGCCACTATGGTTGGTGTAGATAACTCTGCCTTTGCTGAGCTTGATACCGATGCTGAGAGCTTTGGTGATAGCCAGGCGTTGCCACAGTTGTCGGCATCTAAGGATCTTTTTAACAATATCGCATCGTACCGCTTCTCTGAGATGCGCTTCAATGCCCGAGGCTATGACTCTCAGTATCAGGATGTATATCTTAATGGTATCCGCTTCAATGATGCGCTTACAAGCTATGGCCCATGGTCATTGTGGAGTGGTCTTAATGATGCTACCCGCAATCAGGAGGCTACCGCAGGTCTTAAGATGTCTGACTATGGTTTGGGTGGTGTAGCAGGTACTACAAACATCAATGCTCGTGCTTCTCAGCTCCGTAAGGGCTTTCGTTCGAGCGTTGTCAACGCTACACAGCTCTACCGCTACCGTATCATGCTAAGCTATGCTTCAGGTGCGTTGGATAATGGTTGGTCTTATGGCTTCTCGCTCTCTACTCGTCAGGGTAACCATGGCTATGTTGAGGGTGTATATTACAATGCCTATGGCTACTTCTTCTCTGCTGAGAAGGTCTTTAACTCTCGTCACCGTCTGTCGGCAACTCTCCTTGCAGCTCCTACTACGCGTGGTGCGCAGCAGGCATCTACACAGGAGGCCTATGAACTTTGGGGCGATAACTACTACAATCCTAATGTAGGTATTCAGAATGGCAAGATGCGTAACTCTCGCGTACGCCGTATGCACGAGCCTATCGCCATGCTTAACTACTATTGGCAGATAACAGAGAAGACAAACCTCTCTGTGGCTACATCGCTACGCTTTGGTTTCAATGGTTACTCTGCGTTGACATGGCAGAAGGGTGAGGATCCTCGTCCTGACTACTACCGTAAGTTACCATCATACTATGGTGACCGCTTGGAGCGCCGTATGTTGCTTAACAGAGTTAAGGAGAATTGGAATGAGGCGTATGGTAAGAACCTTGAGTTGCCATTCACAGATATTGACCTTGAGACAGATATGCTCAAGTATAAAGACCTTGTAGCAGATTGGAGCGGTTATATCGACTTTGATGAGTTGATTCGCAACAATATGGATGGCGATAAGGACTCACGCTATGGTGATGGCCGCCGTTCAACTGCTATGATTGAGGAGCGCCGTACCGATCAGCTCGACTATAACCTATCGTTGCAGCTCGGTCACAACTTCAGCAATAACTCTAAGCTCACAGCTGGTCTTCGCGCTCGTATAAACCGCACGGAGTACTATAGCACAGTTAAGGATCTGCTTGGTGGTGACTATTGGGTTGATGTTGATAAGTTTGCTGAGCGCGACTTCGGTGGCAATGAACTTGCATATCAGAATAATATGGCCTACTATAAGGAGCATGGTCATGCTCAGGCTGTTAAGGAGGGCGATAAGTACAATTACGACTACTATGCTCATGTGCGCCAGGGTCAGCTTTGGGGTATTTATGAGTACACTATGGGCGGTCTCTTCGTAAACCTCGGTGCTGAGGTTGGTCTATCGTCAATCTGGCGTGAGGGTCTTTGGGAGAAGGGTCTATATCAGAATGCCGAGGCTAATGGTGACCGCGGCAAGACCTCTTTGGGTAACTCTGATAAGATTAACAACTTCACATACCGCCTAAAGGCAAATGCAGGTTATAAGTTCTCTCGTGCTCACTCTGTTGAGGCTACAGTAACAGCTATGCAGAATGCACCTATGTTCAACAACGCCTTTGTGTCGGCTCGTACGCGTAACCAGATTACTCCAGGTCTATCAAGCGAGAAGATTTATGGTATCGATGCTACCTATAACCTCCGCTTGCCATGGATTAAGGCTCGTTTCTCGGCATACTACACACAGATGCTTGACAACTCTAAGGTAATCTCATTCTATGATGATACTCAGGGTTCGTTCACAAACTTTGCGATGTCGGGCATCGATAAGCGCTATATGGGTATCGAGCTTGGCTATAGCATCCCTATTGCGTGGGGCCTCTCATTGCAGGGTGCTGTGAGCCTTGGTGACTATACTTATACATCTAATCCACGCTTCACTCAGATGATTGATAACAACGCTATAGATGTTGTTCATAGCGTTGTAGATTGGAAGGGCATGAAGATTGAGAGTACACCACAGACGGCTATCAATGTGGGTCTAAACTTCCGTGGTGCTAACAACTGGTTTGCATCGTTGGATTTCAACTACTACGATCGCTTGTATCTCTCTATGAACCCTATGTATCGTACAGAGTCATTGCGTAAGGAGATATTTAGAATTTACGAGTTTGAGACCCTTGAGACAGGCCGTCAGAAGGCTGCTGTAATTCAGGTGCTTGATGAGATTCGCGCTCAGGAGGAGTTGGGCCGTGCCTATACTCTTAGTGCGAGCATCGGTAAGAACTGGAGAATAGACTATAAATATACTCTTGGTTTCAGTCTTCAGGTAAGTAATATCCTAAACAACCAGAATATCCGTACAGGTGGTTATGAGCAGATGCGTCTGAATAAGATTTCTGACCCAATCATCTTCCCTGATAGCGAGGGTGTTATGGATGTTGTAGCTAAGCCAACAACATATAGCCGCTTCGACTCGAAGTACTTCTATATGAATGGTCTAAACTACTATCTAAATATTTATTTCCGCTTCTAATAGCTAAAACTTGATTAGATTATGAAATTAAATAAGTTATTTGCTCTCCTTGCTATGGCCCTCATCTCAGTGGGCTGCTATGAGGAGTACTCATACTGCTCTCCTTCGGAGCTTTACAGCGATGAGGCCTTTGAGGAGATGTTCCCTGAGGCTGTGCATATATCTATTGCCGAGCTTAAGCACGCCTATAATGCTAAGTTTGGCTCGATAAGCAAGACAGGTAGTAATAGTAGCTGGTCTGATACTAAGTATGCATGTGTAGGTGAGGATATCTTCGCTGGTCATGATGTATATATCAAGGGTAAGGTTACCTCTGATGATGAGGATGGTAATATCTACAAGAGCTTGTATGTTCAGGATGAGACCTCGGGTATTGAGATTAAGCTAAACAATAGCGTTAATATCAACTATAAGAAGGGTCGTTGGGTATATGTTCGCCTCAATGGTCTCTATTTGGGCAACTATCGTATGATGCTATCGTTGGGTGGTCCTCCATCTGAGTCATGGAATAAGGCCGGTGAGCATAAGTTCTATGCGAACTCAAACCTCGAGCTTCAGAGTATCATAGATAAGCATGTATTCGCTGGTCGTGACGCTGGCGAGCTTAAGGTGGGTGACTACTACGAGTGGCTACGCTATCCTGCAAATGTCGATATCATTACTGTAACACCTGATAACTACCATACGGTATTTGATCCTGCAAAGGTTGAGTTCGAGGGTAAGATTTATGGTAAGTTCCAGATCTCGCAGCGCGAGTTGATGTTTGGTCGTTTGATGCGCTTTGAGGATATCCAGTGCCGTTATGCAGGTGTTCCATCATTTAAGTTTGATGAGAATGGTAATGTTGTCTATGGTCCTGTAGATAAGGATGGCGATGGTGAGAATGATTTGGATAATAATGGTGTTCAAATCCTTGAGCCAGTGGTATATACAAACCCTGCGTTGAAGAGCGGTACATTTGATAATATCTATCCAAGCTGGTTGTACACCGACCCTCGTCCAACAGTATCTAAGCCTTGGTATCACTGGGCATTTAAGGAGGAGGTTACAGGTCGTAGCTTGTATGGCTCTGTGCTATTTGCCTACGATATGGAGGCTGGTCACTGCTCGGCAAATGGTGTGTACTCACTTCGTACAAGTGGCTACTCTCGCTTTGCGCGTCAGAATGTATGTAAGGATGGCGAGAAGGCGACTATCACAGCTATCTATGGTATCTACTCAAAGGAGTCTAACTATGCGGCAGATTCTAACGATTGGGCTTCATACCAGCTTACTGTGAGCAGCCTTAGCGATATCGTATTTGATAATGGCGATGCAGCATTGCTTACTGATGCACAGGTCGATGCTCTCACAACCGAGGATATGAAGACTGTGCCTTGGATTGATGAGGAGGCTGGCGAGTCTGAGTATTAGTCTAAGCCCTTTATAAATGTAGCAACCCTGAAGCATTAGGCTTTGGGGTTGCTCTTTTTTGTGGTTATCTTTTTGTCCTTTAATATTTTTTTTGTATCTTCGCTACGATTATATACATACGAATATGACATACACAAACATAACCGAAAGACTAAAGCGTGTTGCCGCGATTGTTGATAGCTGGCAGCGTAGCAATGCTATTCCTCAGATTGAGCGAGATATAGCCCTCGGAGAGCTTCGAGAGGTCTATAATGAGCTTCTTGTTTTGGATGGCGATAGTGCATCCGTAAAGGAGGACGCAGAGCCAAATGTGGCTGATGTAGAGGAGGATAGTGCTGTTGCCGAGGAGGAGAGCGTGGCAGAGGAACAGCCTACAGAGGAGAGTGAGCGCGACCCTTTCTATGACGCGCTGGATATAGATGCATTGCTTGGCTTGTCGGATGAGCCACGCGAAGAGCAGCTAGAGGCAGAGACTAAGGAGGTCGTTGCTGAGGTTACCGAGGAGATTGTGACTGAGCAGGTAGCCGAGCCAGAGGTTGCTGTTGAGCCAACTCCAGAGCCAGAGGTCGTAGTTGTGCCAACTCCAGAGCCTGCCCCAGAGCCAGAGGTTGCTGTTGAGTCAACTCCAGAGCCTGCCCCAGAGCCAGAGGTTGCTGTTGAGTCAACTCCAGAGCCAGAGCATAAGGTGGATGTGGCAAAATCGTTGAGCGGTGGTTTGTTTGATCTTAATGATATTCCTGTGCGCTCGAAGTCCAAGCGCAAGATGATATCGCTCTATAGCGACAATCCTATCACGCAAGTAGCAGAGACAAAGACCGAGACCCCAAAGGTTGTGGAGAAGCCTGTGGAGACACATAAGGCAGAGGTTGCACAAGTTGAAGCACAGCCAAGTGAGCCTGTGCAGCGCTTGGGTGACTCATTCGCGGGGGTTACAACCTTGGCAGATAAGATGGCGGCGGATGATGCTCCAACAACACCATTTAACCGTATCAAGGAGTTGCGCGCGGCCATAGGTCTTAATGATAAGTTCCTTATGATACGCGACCTCTTTGGTGGTGATGCTGAGCGTTACGAGGCTACTATTGATACTCTTGATGAGTTCGATGACCTTGATGAGTGTATCATCTATATCGTGGAGAATTTCCGTTGGAATCCCGACTTGGAGGCATCGAAACTCCTTATTTCACTTATTGAGCGTAAGTTAGCATAGTATGGCAAAATTATATGTAGTGCCAACACCTATTGGCAACCTCGAAGATATTACCCTTAGAGCGATAAATGTTCTTAAGGAGGTGGATTTCATCCTTGCGGAGGATACCCGCACAACATCGCACCTATTGCGTCACTTAGGTATCGAGAAGCCTATGCACTCGCACCATAAGTTCAACGAACATGCTACCGTAGGCCGTGTTGCTGAGAGCATCGCTGCGGGACGCGATGTGGCACTTGTGTCGGATGCCGGTACTCCAGGTATCTCGGATCCAGGCTTCCTGCTTGTGCGTAAGTGCGTGGAGGAGGGTATTGAGGTTGTGACACTCCCAGGAGCTACAGCTCTTATCCCTGCTGTGGTGCAGAGCGGTTTCCCATGTGATAGATTTTGCTTTGAGGGCTTCCTCCCACAGAAGAAGGGTCGCATGAAGCGCTTGCAGGAGCTATCTACTGAGCCTCGCACCTTGGTGCTTTATGAGTCGCCATATCGCGTGGTTAAGTGCTTGGAGCAGATTGCCGAGACCTTCGGTGCGGAGCGCCGTGTGGCGGTCGTAAGGGAGATAACCAAGAAGTTCGAGGAGACGGTGCGTGGCACGGTAGAGGAGGCTATTGCCCACTTTAAGGCACATGAGCCTAAGGGCGAGTTTGTGATTGTCGTTGCGGGCTACGACCCTAAGGCCGAGCGTGAGGAAGAGGAGGATAACGAGGAGGAGTAGCTATGACAAAGCTCGCGGTGGTAATACTCAATTGGAATGGTCGCAAGCACCTGGAAAGGTACTTGCCGAGTGTTGTTGAGCATACTACGGCCGAGGGCGTTGAGATTATCGTTGCTGATAATGGCTCTACGGATGACTCGTTGATATGGCTTAGGTTGAAGTATCCTGAGATGCGCGTTATTCGTCTTGATAAGAACTATGGCTTTGCAGAGGGTTATAACCGTGCATTGCGAGAGGTTGAGAGCGACTACTACCTACTACTTAACTCCGATGTTGAGGTTACGGCAAATTGGTGGCAGCCGTTGGTTGAGGTGCTGGATAGTAACCCCGATGTAGCTGTTGTAGCGCCTAAGCTCCTTAGCGATACCCAGCGAGATAGGTTTGAGTATGCGGGTGCTGCGGGCGGTTTTATTGACTACCTTGGCTATCCATTCTGCCGTGGTCGCATCCTTTCGGAGGTGGAGCAGGATCATGGTCAGTATGATAGCCGATGTGATATATTCTGGGCTTCGGGTGCGGCGATGTGTTGCCGTAGTGAGGTCTATAACAAGTTGGGTGGCTTCGATGCCGACTTCTTTGCCCACATGGAGGAGATTGACCTTCAGTGGCGCATGCAGCTAAGTGGCTGGCGTATTGTTGTTGAGCCTCGCTCGGTGGTCTATCACCTCGGTGGAGGAACGCTGCCAGCATCACCTATGAAGAGCTACCTAAATCATCGTAACAACCTTGCGATGCTATATAAATGCTCTACGCCTATGCAGCGTGCTGTGGTGGCTGTGGTGCGTCCCTTTACAGATATGGCTGAGGCCTTTGTCTATCTCATAACCCTAAGGCCACGCATGGCATGGAGTGTTGTGAGGGCTTGGTGGTCATTTATCAAGTGGCATAAGCCGCTGTCGCAGAAGCGCTCCGAGGTGGTGCGACAGATAAAGCCAAAGAGTATATACCGAGGCTCTATCATTTTGCGTTATATATGTGGTAAGCGTCACTTTAACGATATGATGTAATGAAACGACTAATAATTATCCCTACATACAACGAGCGTGAGAACATCGTAAGGATGATACACACAGTGATGTCCTTGGAGCAGGCGTTCGATTTGTTGATTGTCGATGACGGCTCGCCTGATGGCACAGCAGCACTCGTTAAAGGTGAGCAGGAGAGCTATGGCACTCGCCTACATCTTATTGAGCGCAGCGGAAAGCTCGGCCTCGGCACTGCATATATCGCAGGTTTCAAATTCGCCTTGGAGCACGGCTACGACCGCATCTTTGAGATGGACTGCGACTTCTCGCACAACCCAAATGACCTTGCCCGCTTGGATGCTATGCTCGAGGATAGGGATGTGGCTATAGGCTCGCGCTACTCTAAGGGTGTGAATGTTGTTAACTGGCCTATGGGACGACTTCTCATGTCATACTTTGCATCTAAATATGTACGCATAGTTACGCGCATGCCTGTATGTGATGCTACGGCAGGCTTTGTGGGCTATCGCCGTGAGGTGCTGGAGCGTATAGACCTTGACCGCATACAGATGAATGGCTACGGCTTCCAGATAGAGATGAAGTACTCGGCATGGCGACTCGGCTTTACTATTGGTGAGGTCTCGATAATCTTCATTGACCGCGAGGAGGGAACATCTAAGATGTCCTCAGGAATATTTGGTGAGGCATTCTTCGGAGTGCTTAAGCTACCACTACGAAAGATAAAATCTAAAGAATAGAACGATGAATATGAACGAAGCCGAAAAGGCAACAGCCCGCCTCTTAGAGGTGATGGATACCTTACGCAGGGAGTGTCCATGGGATAGAGAGCAGACCTTTGATTCACTACGCAATAACACTATAGAGGAGGTCTATGAGCTTGCAGATGCTATCACCGATAAGAATATGGAGGGCATCAAGGAGGAGTTGGGTGATTTGCTCTTACATGTAGCTTTCTACTCTAAGTTGGGTGATGAGCAGGGGGCTTTTGACTATACGGATGTTGCTAATGGCGTATGCGATAAGCTTATCTACCGCCACCCACATGTCTATGGAGATATTCATGCCGACACCCCTGAGGAGGTGAAACAGAATTGGGAGGCTCTTAAACTTAGAAAGAAGAAGCGTAAGAGCGGCACTCTCGGAGGTGTACCTGTGTCACTACCAGCTATGGTCAAGGCGTTCCGCGTGGGCGAGAAGGCTGCGGCTGCGGGCTTCGACTGGGAGAAGCGCGAGGATGTATGGGATAAGGTTAAGGAGGAACTTATGGAGGTGGATGCCGAGGTTAGGGCTGAGGATAAGGAGCGCCTAACAGACGAGATGGGTGACCTCTTCTTCGCACTTATCAACGCATGCCGTCTCTATGGCATCGACCCAGAGGGCGCGTTGGAGCGTACAAATAAGAAGTTTATCCGCCGCTTTAACTATATCGAGCAGCGCGCCGAGGAGCAGGGTAAGAGCCTTAGCGATATGACCCTCGAGGAGATGGATGGCTATTGGAACGAGTATAAACAAACAGAAAAATAGAGTATTATGGCATTGATTAGAGAGGTGCGTGGTTACACGCCAGAGATTGGTAAGGATACATGGTTGGCAGAGAACGCAACTATTGTTGGTAATGTAAAGATTGGTGAGAACTGCTCTATATGGTACAACGCAGTTCTTCGTGGTGATGTTAACGCTATCACCATCGGTAATAACACAAACATCCAGGATGGTGTTGTTATTCACACCCTCTACGATGGTTCAAAGAACCCATCACAGACACACATCGGTGACTATGTGTCTGTAGGTCACAACGCTATCATCCATGGTGGTATCATCGAGGATAACTGCCTTATCGGTATGGGTGCAACAATCCTTGATAACGCCGTTGTAGGCACAGGATGTATCGTTGCTGCCAACGCTCTTGTACTCTCTAACCAGAAGCTCGAGCCATACTCAGTATATGCCGGTGTCCCAGCAAAGAAGGTTAAGGATGTAACACCTGAGCAGCGCGATGAGATCATCAAGCGTACTGCACGAGATTACTGTACTTATGCCTCTTGGTACAAGTAATTTCTTGTGATAAGGCATCATCTACTGCCGCTAACAAATTGTTGTAGCAATGGGCAGTACGCTTAAGTACAGCCCATCGCTTCAAAATTTGCCGAGCGTTGTATCTAATGCCTTCTGACAAGAAATTAGGGTCGTGGTGCTAATGATTGTTGTTATAGAGTCGTATTTGATGCTTTGCTTGCCTGAAAAATGCTCATTTACTTCAAGTAAACTCCGCTTTTTCATCCTGCGACAAATCGCCAAATCTAACCCCTTCTGACAAGAAATTAGGCTGAAAGGTTATTAACGGATATTAAGGGATATTAAAGGTTATTAAAGTTTGTCATTTCCTATTACCTCCTCTAATTACCCTTAATAACCCTTAAGTCCCCTTAACCTCCTCTTACTTTTTACTTTGTAATAAGACTTAGCCTGCTCATTGCAAACTAACCGATATGAAACACAACCACACCATACTTCTTCACATCTTCACAGCTTTAGCCTTAAGCCTTGTGATAAACTTCTCCTATCTACTTGTGCCAATAATCACCGACCAGGGTGTGAATGATGCGCATATAGATAGTCAGAACATGGAGCACAACACGGGTGTTCTTCGTCTGTCACGCGATATGCACGGATATATCATCTGTGACTGCTCACTGCGCGATAGCACCTATGTCACTGCATGGCAGGTGCGTACCATGAAGCTTCAGGATGGTGATACCCTCGAGTTTACGGCACGAGAGCCTCGTGGTGTACCTTCGGAGATTGCTGGGGCACATCCGCGTCTTGACCATGTGCTGATGCGTAATGGCGAGAAGTTCGATCTCGATATGATATATGACCGCCCAAGTCGCACGGTGGAGTTTGTATGGCAAATACTCTACTACGCGCTTCTATCCTTCATCCTCATATCTATATTTGTAATGGGCAAGAGGGTAGGTGAGTCGATGACCGCGCGCTATATTCGTATGGTTATCTTGGCTATGTTGGTTACAGGTGTGGCGATATACTTTGCACCTGTGATGGCATTCAAGGATGGTGTGATGCGCATAGTCTTCTTCTTCGATGGTCCGCGACACGACAACCTCTACCTTATTGTACTCACAAAGTCGTTGTTTATGCTGGTGGTATCGGCGCTCTACTCCTATATATACTCGCTTATGCAGCAGCGTGAGAAGATTGTCGTGGAGAACGAACGACTCAAAACAGAGAACCTCGTGGCGCGATATAATATGCTCATGGGACAGATAAACCCACACTTCTTCTTTAACTCACTAAACTCCCTCTCGATGCTTGTGCGTGAGCAGGATAGTGACCGTGCGTTGGAGTATATCGACCAGCTATCCTACACCTTCAGGTATATAATCCAGAATGGTCAGAGTGGTATGACCACACTTCGCGAAGAGATGGAGTTTGCCGAGGCCTATGCCTATCTCTTTAAGATACGCTACGAGGATAAGCTCTTCTTTGATATAGATATTACGGAGGAGTATATGAATTGGACGCTTCCTGCATTGTCGTTGCAGCCACTTATTGGAAATGCAGTGAAACACAATACAATAACATCTAAGAACCCTATGAGGGTAGTGATACGCGTTGTAGATGGAGTGTTAGAGGTAGAGAATAAAAAGAGTCAGAAGCTTGATACAGAACCTTCGACAGGCATAGGTCTTAAGAACCTACGCAGTCGTTGGCAGATTGTTGCAAACAGAGATATTGAGGTAATAGATGAGGCAGAGCGTTTCTTGGTGCGTCTGCCATTGCAGAGATAATTATGGCGATAAAGAGAGTTGTTATAGTTGAGGATGAGACCGCTGCGGTGGTAAATCTCAAAAGCATGCTCACTACGGTGGTAGGTGATGTCGAGGTGGTGGCGGTATTGGAGTCAGTTGACGAAGCTGTGGAGTTCTTTACTGGGGATGTTGTCGCCGATGTGGTATTCATGGATATACACCTGGCAGACGGTGAGTCATTTCGTATATTTAGGAGTGTAGATATAGCTATACCAATAATCTTTACCACGGCATATAACGAGTATGCACTTGAGGCTTTCAAGGTCAACAGTATAGACTATCTATTAAAACCCTTCAAGGAGGAGGATTTAAGTCGTGCCTTCGATAAGCTACGCCGACTCACAGCCTCGGAGCGTGGTGCACAGCGTGAGAGTGTTGAGCGAATGGTTGCGCAGAGTCAAGCAAAGAACGAGGCGTTGCAGACACTGCTTATAAGGTATAAGGATAAGATTATCCCTGTAAAGATTGAGGATGTAGCCTACTTCTATACCTCGGAGGAGCGTGTGACGCTTACAACACTCACTGGAGAGAGCTATCCTGTGGATAGGACCTTGGAGTCGCTATCTCAGCAGTTGCCAGACACGAAGTTCTTTAGGGCTAATCGTCAGTTTATAGTATCGCGCCGTGCTGTGAAGGATATAGCTGTGTGGTTTGGTAGTCGTCTGTCACTTAACTTAACTGTTGAGACACCAGAGCGCATCATTATCTCTAAGGCGCGTGTACCTGAGTTTAAACAGTGGTTGCAGACACTTAGTTAGGGCATATAGTCGGTTGACCCCGAATTTTTGGCGTTTGACCCTTGAAGTGTAGCATATATCGAATTAAAATGTTATTTTCGCAGTGCGAAAAGTGAAATAACATATCAACGATGAAGAGAATATTTTTGGCAATGCTTATGCTGTGTGTGGCACTCCCTGCTATGGCACAGTCAGTGAAGATTACAGCGCGAATTATTGATGCTGAGACCAACGAAGGTATCATTGGTGCGGTGATGGAGGTTATAGATCCTGTGACTGATAAACGCAGACATTCGGTGTCGGGTGCTGAGGGTGCGTTGACCGTAACAGGTCTGTCGCTTGGCGAGTATGATATCACCGTATCTTTTATTGGCTACACGACAATTAAAAAGCATGTAAAGCTCACTGAGGCAACCAATAATCTTGGTAATATAGCCCTACAGGAGGGCGTGGCTATCGAGACTGTTGTCAAGGAGGTGCAGGCGTTGCGTACATCACAGAATGGTGATACAGTGGCTTATAATGCTGCTGCCTTTAAGGTGGCATCGGATGCCGATGTTGAGGGTCTTTTGAAGAAGATGCCTGGTATCACTATCTCGAATGGTCAGGTTGAGGCTCAGGGTGAGCAGATTAAGAAGATATTTGTCGATGGTAAGGAGTTCTTCGGAGAGGATGTATCTACAGCGCTCAACTCGCTACCAGCCCAGTCGGTAGAGCGTATCGAGGTGTTCAACAAACTATCGGATAATGCTGAGTTCTCGGGTATGGATGATGGTGAGGGTTATAAGGCTATCAACATCATCACCAAGGCAAACATGCGTCAAGGTGTCTTTGGAAAGATCTATGGTGGCTATGGCTATCAGCCAGATATCGATGGTTCTCCTACAGACTTTGATTTTGCAAATCAGACAGAGTATAAGCCTGCGGTTAAGGATGTTACATCACACCATAAGTACAATATGGGCGGTAATGTAAACCTTTTCCATGGTAATTCGCGCGTCTCTATTATTGGTCTGTTTAATAATGTCAACCAACAGAACTTCTCGTTTGAGGATATCCTTGGTGTCACCGGAGGTAGTGGTGGCGGTCATGGTCGTGGTCGTGGCGTAGGTAGATATATGGTGCGCCCACAGAGTGGTGTGGCACAGGTTGGCTCATTAGGAGTTCAGTACTCCAACTCTTGGGGCTTGGAAGATAAGGTGAAGCTCAATGGCTCCTACTTCTTTAATCAGACAAATACCAAGAATAAGAGCATCTTGGAGCGTTGGTACTATGAACCATCGCCTGAGGACTACCAAATTCAGGAGGGTGAGTCGGAGACCCACAACTATAACCACCGTCTTAATGCGCGTGTAGATTGGAAGATTAACGATAATATGTCGCTTATGTCGCGTACAAATTTGAGTTTCCAGGGTAACGAGCCTTACAATCTACAATATGGTGAGCTTGAGGGTGAGAGTGTTGCAGAGGGGCTACCATACGAGATTCTCTCCAATGGCTCGCAGGGTAAGTCGTACGCCTATCGTTTTAGTGAGTTCTTGCAGTACCGCGTCAAACTCGGTAAGGTGGGTCGTACATTAACCGTTGATGGTCGTTACTCAACACGCCAGACACCAGAGTCGTGGAGCAATAGCTTCTCAACACTTAGAACAGAGATGATCAATGATGTGGCTACTCCTGTCAAGCAGTTCGTACACTCTGATAGCGAGCAGGGCGAGGATGATGTAAGAGTGAACTTCACCTATACCGAGCCACTATCTAAGACATCACAGCTTAGCTTCCAGTATCGTCTCGACTATGAGGATCAGCAACTCGATAAGCGTGCCTACATCACCGAGGATGATAACTATGTTGTTGTGGGTGAGCCTAATTCTCAGCTCTCGTCGTTGAACACCAGCACAAGTATTGAGCATCGTGTAGGTCCAGGTTACCGCTATGCTAAGGGTCGTAATACCGTGGTGGCTAATATCTACTATCAGCACTCTACATTGCAGGGCTTGGCTAATGAGCAGAATATATCGCCAAAGCCATTTAACCATCTGACCTACTTCTTGATGGCGAATGTGGCATTCAACCCACAGAATACCATACGCCTCTTTGTGAACTCATATACGCAGAATCCCGATGTGCGTAACTTGCAGCAGATACCCGATCTTACGAATGTACAGTATATCACGCAGGGTAATCCTGAGTTAAAGTCGTCATATAGCCACCGTGTGAACTTCCACTATGTGCGCTCAAACATTGAGAAGGGTCGCACCTTTATGTGGATGTTCTCAACACAACTTACGCAGGACTACATGGGTCAGTCTATAGAGTATGGTAAGGAGTTGACGGTGGATGACACCATATACACACCTTTGCAGTACACCACATACGAGAATATGGATGGCTTCGCTAATCTCCGCACCCATGTAAGCTACGGCTTCCCTATCGCACCTATTAAGTGTAACTTGAATGTTATGGTGGGTGCAAACTGGTCAAAGACGCCATCGAAGATTGACGGTAAGCCAAACTATACAAATAACATGGGTTACGATGCTACTGTATCTCTTGGTAGTAACATCTCGGAGAATATCGACTTTACAGTGCAGTGGAATGGCGCATATAACGATGCTACTCAGTCGTTGGCTATGCGTAACAAGAATAATAAGTACTTCAGCCACACTGCCTCAGGCTCACTAAAGTGGGTCTTCTGGAAGGGCTTTAGCATCACTGCCTCGGCAAACTATAACCAGTATATGGGCTTCACGGATGACTATAACGAGAGGTTCCTTATCTGCAACTTCTACCTTGGTAAGAAGCTCTTTAAGAATCAACTCGGTGAGGTGCTTGTTGGTGTCAACGACATGCTAAATCAGAATAGCGCCTTTGCTCGTACCGTGGGCAGTGGATATAGGCAGAATGCTTGGAATAGTGTTGTGGGTCGCTACTTCACTGTGCAGTTTAACTATAACCTCCGACTATTTGGTAAGCACGCAACGCGCGATATGTCGAAGTACGAGGGTATGGAGATAAAGAAGGGTGGCACACCATACGGCAGACCAATGCCACATTAAATAATTAGTAATTAGAAATTAGTAATTAGTAAAGATTAAAGAGCGTTGTCTTTTAACTGAAAACTGAAAGGCGAAAACTGACAAGTAAGGTATGCTTCGCATAAGTTTTATAATATGCGTCGCTGATACCTTACTTTTTTGTTTATAAACTCTCCTCGAATAGCATTATCCCTCACATTTTTTCACCTTACAGTTTGTAAAGTTGTAGGCTTTCATAATTTCTAATTGAAAAAATAGTAAAGCTTTTTGAATAATTGCTGATTACTCATTTCTAAATACTAATTTTTTTGTATCTTTGCACGATATGCTATTGTTATATGTATGGTGGCGTGAAATAAACGAAATTTAGAATATAGATATGGATATTTTATCAAAAGTAATTAAGCTATTCTTCGGTTCTAAGAGCGATAAGGACCGCAAGGAGATTATGCCTTATGTCGAGAAGATTAAGGAGGTATACCCTTCAATCTCTAAACTCTCAAACGATGAGCTTCGTGAGCATTCACAGGCGTTGAGCAAGGCTATTGCTGACTTCATCGCAGAGGATGAGGCGCGCATTGCAAAGAACAAGGCTACACTTGAGCAGCCAGAGATTTCGCTACAGGATAAGGAGCGTCTGTCAAAGGATATCGACGACACAACAAAGCGTATTGACGAGAAGATTGAGCAGAAACTTGAGGAGATACTTCCTGAGGCCTTTGCCATTATGAAGGATACAGCACGCCGCTTTGCAGAGAACGATGAGGTTGTGGTTACAGCAAACGACTTCGACCGTAACCTCGCAGCCGAGCGTGGCGACTTGGTGCGCATCGAGGGTGACAAGGCTATATATAGCAGCCAGTGGACTGC
>JAEIGA010005058.1_pt1 | contig 20249 bp, 10 predicted proteins | sample 9270691 | NCBI WGS metagenome assembly JAEIGA01 (sample SAMN17057246, study PRJNA624740) | gut metagenome | biome: biome; isolation source: fecal sample | host: Bos grunniens | place: China: Xizang | collected 2019 | reverse complement strand
GGCTGGAAATCCCCCAACCTAAAGCAAAAAGAACTTGAAAACACACGCGCTTGACCGCGCGCCGATTTTGCAGTCTCCACTCGGGGCTTCGCCCCTCCTGTCGACTGCAAAATCGTTTAACTAAACTCGTTACTTTTATTTTCATTTTTTAGTCTCACATCATTGACAAAACTACAGATATTCAAACAAATAATGGATTACAGGCAAGTGGGGCCGTGGATATATACTGCGGCATTCTTGTCTGCCTCTTTGCTCATGTTTGTTGGTTTCATGATCACTGGGATAGCTTTACTTCCCTGAATATGTTGGAGCTCGCGTAATATATCAATAGGGATTCAATTTCCTCACTTTCGTAATTGTATTTTTCAAAGATCAGAAGTTCGTTCGTAAAGTCAAAACCATAGATTTCATATTCCTCTCTCACGATCCGTTCCCTTTTTGTGGTAAGGTCGTATTCAATAAGACCGACTTGCGGGCGGGCCCCATTTTCTTTGTACGGCTGTCCCATATAATACACCTTGTTTCCAACAACGTGCAATGCCTCTGAATACTGCCTTACCATACCATACTCGGTATAGCTTCCCCCGTTTGTTGAAATAGAAGCCAAGGAGTACGTATCACTATACTTATCCTTAACGAAGAAAAACAACTGGGACTCCCCGAGCGAAAACTGAAACAGATCCTTGTTTGTCAGTAAAACACTGCTGTTTGTACTACCGTGCTTGATCCTGACAATGCTCTCCTTGCGTTCTTTGCTTCTGTGGATAAAGTATATATACGTGGAGTCGGCAACCATGTTTTCAACTGCACCGTCATGAAGCTGCTTCGGTGTTCCGCCGTTTGTCGAAACGCAGTAAAGTGGCATCTTGTCCTTGGCGAAATCTTTATAGCTCCGGTCTTCGGTGATGGTGGTATAGTATACCGTATCCTTTGCCACCAGCATTTCCCAGACGCAGACTGAGCTGACAATTTTCTCAAACCCTGAGCCGTCGGTTCGCACCTTAGCGATGTAAGATTTCCCCACCGTACTGCCCTCGCAATAGAAATATATCCAGTCACCTACAACGTTTATGTTGGATACTGTGCCTGCCGTGACCTTATATACCGCTTTGATTCTCCTGCCGGTGATTTTCATCTTGTTTATGGTATTCCCGGTAGAAAAGTATAGGTAATCTGCCTGAGAGGTGTAACGCGATAGGGCATTTTGCGTTCCCACTGTGTTCGCAGCTCCGTCGATGTAGTCCGGAACGAATGCGTTTGGATCACTCTGCTTGCATAGGCTGCAAACATTATTTATGTATTCGTGTGAGATCGCGGCGATGGTCTCGGTTTCTTTGTCTCCGCAGGAGCAAACGCGCGCTTTTGTACCGTTCTCCGTACAAGTGGCCTCAAGTACAATGAACCACTCCCCGTAAGCATGGGCGTGAGAATGTTGCGTTTCAGCCGAAGAATCGGTGGGGTCGGTTGACCATTCGCTTTCAACCGTGGGTGCTGTGGTTGGAATTTCACTTGTGCTTTCATCTTGCACGCCTGCCTTTTCGCAGGATATAAGAAGGAAGAGGGTTGCAATAAAAACGGTGAAAAACGATACGGGTTTCTTCATGAACAGGGGTCCTTTCTTTGTGCGTTTGTGAGAAGGATTCGTTACAAAGCTATCGTGCGTACGTAATGTCACATTCGATGCCGCTGATATCGGGGCTGTTAGGATCGATCGTAAGTGTCGTGTCTTTGACAATAAAGTTCTGAACAGAGTGGAATGGATTGCCGAAGAAATTATCCCCCACCGCGCTGCCTGCGAACGCGCCCTCGGCAATTGAAGTGACCCCATTACATATAATTATGGTTTTGATCTCCTCCACATAGATGCTACTGCGCCAAGGATGAAAAGCTTGATGCCAGGGTTTGGGCATTTCGCCTTCGCCGTATATGACAAGGGTTCTTTCCTGCTCGTTGACTTTATCGGCTCTTTTCGATATATAGTATTTAACGTTGTAGTTGTTGCCCCAACTTGTTCCGTCCACGTATCCGTATTCGCAGACCTCGAGCGAGCACTGTGAGCAGATATATCCGAGCTCTCCGTTTTCCTTGAAATCGTGTTTCTCGGTCGCAGCTGTGACGTTGTCTCTGTAGCTATAGCCGCAAGGGCAAGTCCAAAGAGTATAGCCCTCCATATTGCAAGTGGGTTTTATGCGGTTTTTGACACAGGCGTGGTTTTTCTTCGGTAGCACCTGTTGCTCAACCAGCACCGTTTGACACACTGAGCAATGCTGTCCTTGACTCAGACCCTCGCAGGAGCAGGTTGCCTCCTTTGCGGGATCGATAACAATCGTATGAGGGGGGCGTTCGATCACTTCGATCATGGTATCGCGGCAGATGTCACACTTTTTGACAACTCTTCCGTCCTGCAAACAGCTCACCTTTGTCTCAACGGCAATTTCCACCCAATTATGCCCACATTCTTCGACAGTCAGAAGTGATGCGAATGCGCATAGCGGTATACAGGCAAGGCAGGAAAAAAACAGTACTTTCTTGACTATCCTATGTCGAAGGGACTTTATTCTTAGAGAAAGTAAGCTGAAAAGCGACGGAAGAAATAAACACAAGACAATACCAAGGAAGAGCGGGTCGATTATGGGGTGCTCGTATTTTACAAACGATATTGAAATAATGCCTACGCCTATAGCGATGGGAAGCCAGTGGGCGAGAAAGAGAAAGCCTCCTTTCAACACCGAGACTACCGTTTGCCAGATGTTCGTTTCAACATCTTCTTCGGCAGGTGTGATTTCTTCCGGCTTTAAGAGTTCTTTTGCCAGCTCTGACACGGTATAAACCGTGTGCTCGTTCAACAACGAGAGGGCGGACAGCTTTTTCTGATTTACAAGAATTTCCTCGCCGATTCGCTCCTTGACTGCCTTGATGATGGCGATGCTGTTTTCGGGAGCGCAAAGGAGCTGCCTTATTTCTTCAATTGAAAAGTCAAAGTTTCTCAGTACGGCAATATCACACAGTTCGGCTATATCGTCGTCGGAAAAATCAAAGGATTTTCTGCCGAGATAGTTTTCGGTGAACGAAGGAGTGATCAACCCCTCCTCGATGTAATAGCGTATCGTTCTGTCGGTAAGTCCTGTTTTTTCGCAAACAGCCTTGATTTTCATTAAAGTGCCTCCTTTCTCGCGGATTATACTTTTTTACGTAGGGTAAAAGTCAAGAGTTTTTTGAAATTTTTTTATTTTGTCGAAAAAATATCATGTTTTTGTTGTACAAACGCAATGCTATAAAAGACTGCTTTTACCGATGCAAGAGCAGTTCGGCAAATTTTGGTGTCGAACTGATTGGGGGCGGGAGAAACGGAATTAGCGTTGTGTTCTTCCGAACACAACGCTAATTCCTTGCCTTTTTTGTTGCTTGTAAATTTGCTTTGGGTGAGGATAGATTTGCTTGCTTTGTTCAGTTGACCTTTCCGTGTGCCTGTCGGATTTTGCAATACGCCTCCCAGACGCGGGCGGCTACCTCCGCTACCGTACCGTCGGCATCCACGGTACAGATGAGATCGCGGTCGGCCAGATAGTCACGCACGCGGGCGTAGCGGGCGCGGATGCGCTCCTGCTGGGCGACGGTTTCGTAGATCTCCAGCGCCTCGTCGGGGCGTCCCGCGCGGATGCGCGCCATGCTCGCGTAGGGCTCCATGTCAAAGAAAATGCAACCGTCGGGACGGAGCACGTCGGGGCAATCAAGATTCATGCGCGCTACCCAGTTGAAGCTGTCGCCCTGTCCTTGGTAGGCCATAGAGGAGTAGTAGTAGCGGTCGCACAGCACCGTCATGCCGTCCGAAAGGCAGCGGCGGATGCCGCGCTCGGGGTGGGTGTTGTGCGCGATGCGGTCAAGCAGAAACAGGGTAGCGACCTCGCTGTTGCCGGCGGACTCGGAACCCGACAGCACGCGGCGCAGGTGCCGTCCGCTCTCCATATCGGTGGGCTCGGCGGTCAGCTCTACGGGAATGCCCTCGGCGGTCAGCCGCTCGTACAGGAGGCGCATTTGGGTGGTCTTGCCCGTGCCGTCCATGCCGTCAAATACGATGAATAAAGGGGATTTTCGTGAATCCATAATGCCCTCCGATGGTTGTCGATGCATTCATTATAGCCTATTGGGGAAGGTTTGTCAATACCAAGATGAGTGGCAGGCTTCACCTTCATCATGACGCGGGGAGGGAAGGGCCATCTCAAACGCCGAGGTTCTGGCCTCCCCTCCCCAGATGAGGTGAATAAATTTTCATGGTTGCCGTTGCCCCACCCCGCTATCTCCTTGGCTGGGCAGCGGAACCCGCAGATCGATCCGATTTACAGAGATACGCAACGCTTCGCAAACGATTACTTTGCCAGTGCCGCGTGGGTCTGCGCCATGACCAGCTTGTAGTAGATACCTCGCTTTTCCAAAAGCTCCTTGTGCGTGCCGAACTCGGCGATCACGCCGTGGTCGATCACGAGGATCTTGTCGGCGTTACGCAGGGTAGACAGACGGTGGGCGATGGCAAAGGTGGTGCGGTTGCCCGTCAGGGTGTCGATGGCGTCTTGAATCTGTTTTTCGGTTTCGGTGTCCAGCGAGGCGGTGGCCTCGTCCAGAATGAGGATGGGCGGATTGTGGATGAGGGCGCGGGCGATGGCGATGCGTTGCCGCTCGCCGCCCGAGAGGGTGTGTCCCCGTTCGCCTACGATGGTGTTGTAGCCTTCGGGCAGACGCATGATGAAATCGTGCGCGTGCGCGGCACGGGCGGCACGAATGATCTGCTCGTTGGTGGCGTTGGGCATGGCGTAGCGGATGTTGTCCCGCACCGTGCCGCCGAATAGGTGCGTTTCCTGCAGGACGACGCCGAACTGGGAACGCAGGGACTTTTGAGAGATGTTCCGTATGTCTACGCCGTCGATGCAGATGGAGCCCTCGGCGGGATCGTACATGCGCATGATGAGGTTGATGAGGGTGGATTTGCCGCTGCCCGAGTGGCCTACGATGCCGATCATCTCGCCCGCCTTGACCTCTACGCTGACGTCGCGCAGAACGGGATGAGCCGCCTCGTAGCCGAAGGTGACGTTGCGGACGCTCACGTCACCGCGGAAGCGAAGCTCCACGGGAGCCTCCGCGTCAGCCACCTCGGGCTGCTCCTCCAGAATCTCCATGATCTTGGTAAACGAGGTCGTGAAACGGGAAATGTTGCGGGGGATCATGGTGATCTGCATCAGGGGGGAATAGATGATGGAGGCGTAGGTGTTGAATTGGTTCAGCTCACCCACCGACATCTGACCGCCGAACAGACTGACGTTTCCGTACCACATAATGAGGTAGCTGCCCAGACGCAGGGCAAAGCCCAGAATAGGGAACACGCTGTCCAGCAGCTTGGCGTTCCGTTCGTTCTGACGGGCCTGCTCGGTGGTGACGTCGCGGAAGGTGCGAATAGCCTCGTCCTCCTTACCGTACGATTTGACCACGCGAATGCCGCTGAGGATGTCCTGCAGGGTGCGGTTGGTGTTTTTTTCCTTGATCCACGCGCGGATATGGGCGCGCCGCATGACGTGGCGGAACTTAAAGATGGCGAACACCACGAAGGGGATGGGCAGGAAGATCAGAAGGGACATAAAGGGGCTCAAGGCGAGGATGAATATGAGTCCCAGAATGAAGGAGAGCAGGTGGGAGGAGTAGGAGGGAAGCAGATCGGTAACGAAGTTCTGCACCACGTTTACGTCGCCCGAGATACGGCCCATGAGGTCTCCCGTGGATTTCTGCTGAATGGAGTTCATGGACAGCGATTGGATCTTTTTGAATAAAAGCGACCGCAGACGGTGGGTGAAGCGATTACCCACGATGGCGGCCACACGTCCACGCACCATAATGATGACATGGTTGAGTATGTCAAAAAGGATGATGGCCGCTACGATCGCGAAGAAGTGGAGAAGAAAGTTCTCCTCGCGTTCCTCGGTGTTCAGGATGTAGTCGTTGATAAGGGTCTTTTGCAAAATGGGGACGATGAAGGCGATGGCAATGGCCGCGAGTGCCGCAAGCAGCGGGACGGCCATCATAAAGCGCAATCCTCGCGTCAAGTCCCAAAGCTTTTTGTAATTTTCCTTTGTGCTTTGGCAGTAGGGGCAAATCTGGGTGTGCTTGATGAAAGGACGCCCGCATTTTTGGCAGTAGCGCTCGGGCTCGTCGCTCGTCAGGAGCTTATCGGTTTTCCCTTGCGACAGCGCGTCGCACGCTTCGACCATCACCGAATAGCGAGTGAGGTTGCGTCCGCTGATGAAGCGGCAGAGGCGCACGGTGTCACCGTCCAGCTTGCCGTAGAAAGCGCAGCAACCGTACAGAATTTCCACCGAAAAATCGGACATGCGGGCAAAGGGATGGCGGTATTCCACCGCCCCCTCGCAGATCTTGTATAGATGGGTGCTTGTAAATACCATGCGCCCATCCACGCGGCGGTCGCCGCAGCAGTCGAAGGGAAGGCAGTACAGGATGCGTTCGTCGGGATCGGCGACGGCAAGGTACGCCGCACGATCCGCCTCGGACATATCGAATAGCAGTTTCATGTTGACGTTCCTTTACAAGTAAATCTCAAGCTTCTTGTAGCTGGCGCGATCCAGACGGCGGGGGTCGGGAATGGTGAAGCAGTTGCCGTCAATGTCGTACATGAATACCCGTCCGTCGTCCAGCGTGCGGATGTTGGAGGAGGGGTTGGTCATAATGAACTCCACGCGTCCCGCCGACGTGCTTACCTCCCAGTAGGAGTAGCCGAATTTCTCGCGGAAGGAATGGATTTTTACGATCTCGGGAGTGAAGTAGCGGTGAGCCAGTTCCTCCTCGATCAGAGCAACGGTCTCGGGGGGAAAATCCGAAAGGCGCAGGATCATGCCGATCTCGTCCCCCTGCCCGCGCAGGCGGGAATCGGGCTCGCGGATGGCGATAAATTCATTCGGCGCGGTCACGGGGAAGGCGCGCACGGGCACGACTCGCTCAAAGAAGGTTACCTCGCCCGAGGGCTCGGTGAGGGAGAGGGAGATGAGCCCGCCCGGTGAGCGGGTGAAGACCGCGGTATCAGGGGTCAGATCTACCGACGTGCGATGTGAAAAAAGGTCGGGGGCGTCTGCTTCGCCTGTAAACATCCCGTGAGGGGCGTGATGACCGCCGTGTCCATGCGGAGGAAAGGGAGGATGGGGTTTCATAGGAACGATTCCTTTCTGTAAATGTAGGATTTACGAGCCCTCCATGACCTTTTGGAGCTGCTCGTTCTGAAGGGTGTAGAGACGGTAGTAAACGCCCTCCTTGGCCATGAGCTCGTCGTGAGAGCCCATTTCGGCCAGCTCGCCGTTGTCGATGGCGATGATGACGTTGCAGTTTTTAAGAGTCGAGAGGCGGTGGGCGATGGAGATGGTGGTCTTGCCTTCGCTGACGCGGTCGATCGCCTCGGAGATCTGGCGCTCGGTTTCGGTATCCATGGCGGCGGTCGCCTCGTCGAGAATGAGCAGAGCGGGGTTGAGGAGCAGGGCGCGAGCGATGGATACACGCTGGCGTTCACCACCCGACAGCGAACGGCTGCCGATGCCCACTATGGTTTCGTAGCCCTCGGGGAGCTGCATGATGAAGTTGTGCGCGTTGGCGGCCTTGGCGGCGGCCACGACCTCGGCACGGGTGGCGTCGGGGCGGCCGTAGCGGATGTTATCCATGACGGTGGCACCGAAAATGTAGACCTCTTGAGAAACGATGGCCACGTTGCGGCGCAGGGAGTCCATTTCCATATCCTTGACGTTCACGCCGTCAATGGTGATGCTGCCGCTGACCACGTCGTACATACGAGTGATGAGGTTGGCGATGGTGCTCTTGCCCGAGCCCGTGTGACCGACAAGCCCCACGCGGTCGCCCTCGCGGATGGTGAAGGTCAGATCCTTCAGAATGGGGCGGTTGGGAGAGTAGTGGAAGCAGACGTGGGAGAACTCCACGTTACCCTTCATGTCGTTTACGCGAATGGGGGAGGGGGACTCGGTGATCTCGGGGGTCATGTCCAGCACCTCAAACATACGAACGGCGGAATTGAGGGTGTCGGTGATGGTGTTGGCGAAATTGGTAAAGAAGGTCAGCGGGGCAAAAATCATGCTGGAGTAGCTGACGTAGGTGAGCAGCTCGCCGTAGGTCATGTAGCCTCCGATAACCGAAAAGCCCGTAAAGCCCCACATAACGTGGTAGATCGCGCCGACGAGCAGAGCAATGACGGGGAAGATGAACATGGCGATGCGGTTTGCGCGGATACCTGCCTCCGAGAGACGGTAGGAGTAGGCGGAGAATCGCTCCGTTTCGTCTTCTTCCTTGGCGAATGCCTTGACGACGCGGTAGCCCGAGAGGGAGTCGTTCATCATGGCGGTCATGGAGGAGGAGCGGTGAAAGGCGTGGAAAAACGCCTTCCACAGCTTGGGGAGTCCCACACGGAGGATCAGCACGATGGGGAGAATGGGCAAGTAGAGAATGAGCGTGAGCCTCCAGTTCAGGCAGAAAAGCACCACGGTCAGAATGACGTAGCTCAGGGACTGGCTGATGAAGTGGGGTACGCCGTCGATAAAGAAGCTGCGTACCCGTTCGGCATCGTAGTTGACGCGGGTGATGAGCTTGCCCGTGGGGTTGGCGTTGAAGTAGGATAGCGACAATTTCTGCATGGCGGCAAAGATGTCGTTCTTCATATTGCAGGTCACGCGGGTAGAAAGACGGGCATTGACGCGGTTCTGCACGATGCTGATGCCCACCGAAAGGAGCGCGATACCGATCAGTACGCTCACCCACAGATACACGTACTTGAGCTCGTGCATGGAGCCCTCGGTTGATATGACCTCGTCAAAGAGGATTTGACCGCTCACAATGGGGCTGAGGAGGCCCAGCAGGGTGGTGGCAAGCAGGCAGGACAGGGTGACGACCAGCTCAAGGCGGAAGGGTGCAAAATAGGAGAGCAACCGTCGAAGAAGCCCCTTTTTTCTGGAGCAATGCTCGCATACGCGATTCTTTTGGTCGGTATAGAAGCGGCCGCACTTGGGGCAGGTGCGGTTGAATTGCTGGAACAACGGATCGTCCTCCCCCACCTCGTTCCCGCGTCCGAGACGCTCCCAGAGCTGAACGAAGGCGAGCAGACGCGCTTTGCAGGAGTTGGTGCAGTAGCCGAGGATGATTGTGTCGCCACCCGACTCGTAGGCGCGCCTCACGCGGCGGTACTCGTCGTCGGTCATGTCGCCCTGCTCGGGCGGACGGTCATCGGGGGCGTGGCAATGCACCTGCAAGCGGTTGGAGGTGGCGTAGTTGTCTATGTAGGGCTCGGTCAGATCGTCCAGCGGAAAGGCCTCAACGGTCTGTCCCACGGCGCGGTAGAGCTTTTTTTCTCCTTGCGAGAAAGCCAGCCACGCCTCGCCAAAGTCGCCCTGCATATCGAGATCCAAACGCAGGCACATATTCAGGGTGTCGGGGTTGATCCCACCGTCGCGCAGAACGGCGAGAAACGCCTCGGAGGGTTTATCGAGCGGTAATATAAGGATCACTCCTTTCGGTAAGCCGCGACTGCGGCTGTTTGAAAACAACGTCTCGGAGAGCAAAAAGTCTCCCCATTACGCGAATTATACTACATTTTGAATAAAATGTAACCCCTTTTCTCAAAAAAAATCAAGTTTGTGGAAAGTGCATAGATTTACCCGTTTTCCTTTGTGAAATAGACAAAATCTATATAGAAAACAAGCGTTGTATTGACAGGAAATTCTCTGTGTGTTATAATAACTATACATATAATTGTAGTGTGCAAAGGAGATACGACAAATGAAACGACTTCTTATCCTGCTCATGGTGGGTGTGCTGTGCCTGTCCTCTGTCGCGTGTAACGCGAGCAACACAACTCCCCCCGACAGCACCGATATTTCCACCGAGGCGACCACCGAGCCCGAGGTGACTACCGAGCCCGAGGTGACTTCCGAGCCCGAGGCGACCACCGAGCCCGAGGCGACCACCGAGCCCGAGGCGACCACCGAGCCCGAGGTGACTACCGAACCTGACGACACGGACTCCGAGACCGAAACCGAACCGCTGACTCCCGCTGAGGGACTCGAATTCGTCTCCAACGGCGATGGTACCTGCTATGTTGCGAGTATTGGCACGTGTACCGCCGAAAAACTGCTCATTCCCTCCGTTTCCCCTGACGGCGACCACGTGACAGGTATTGGCGAGCTTGCATTCTACGGTTGCACCTCGCTGATCTCGGTGACGATTCCCAATGGTGTGACGAGTATGGGAGACCAGGCATTTGAAGGCTGCACATCGCTGACCGCTGTCACCATCCCCGACAGCGTGACGAATATTGGCTTTGAGGTGTTCAGAAAATGCCAATCCCTTGAAAGCATCTCGATTGGTGCCGGCAATGACGTCTACTACGGCGAAGGGAATTGTATTATTGAAAGAGAAAGTAAAACCTTGATCATCGGATGCAAAGGCAGCGTAATCCCTCAAGGTGTGACGTGTATTGGTGAGAGCGCATTCTACGGCAGTGCCCAGCTCACCGAAATCACTATCCCCGACGGTGTGACGAGCATCGGCGAATACGCCTTCTGCTATTGCACCTCGCTGGCTTCCGTTACTATGCCCGATAGCATGACGACCATTTCCCAAAGCGCGTTTGCCGCCTGCTCCTCGCTGACGTCGGTTACTATCCCCGATGGCGTGACCGAGATCGGCCATTTTGCGTTTCTCATGTGCTCCTCGCTGACGTCTGTCAACATTCCCGACAGCGTAACGAGCCTTGGGGAAAGAGTGTTCCAAAGCTGTACCTCTCTTGTAAAGATGACCATTCCCCACAGTGTGGAGTATATGGGCGGCGGTGTGTTTGCAAACTGCAAATCCCTTGAGAGCCTGACCGTGGACGAGGGCAACGCCGTCTATTACAACGTGGGAAATTGCGTGCTGGAAAAAGAAAGTAACGCCTTGGTTGTGGGATTTCAGGACGGCGTGATCCCTCGGGAGGCGACGAGCATCGGAGACTATGCATTCTACGGTTGCACCCTGCTTGAAGAGATCACCATCCCCGACCATGTGACGAGCATTGGTGAAAAGGCTTTCCAAAGCTGCACTGCGCTGACCGAAATCACGATTCCCGACAACGTCACGAGCATTGGCGATTCGGCGTTTGCCTTTTGCACCTCGCTGGCCTCCGTCCGCATTTCCGAGAACGTAACCGGTATAGGAAATGCCGTATTCGAGGAATGCACCTCGCTTTTGTCGATCACCATCCCTGATCGTGTAACGAGTATTGGAGAGCAAGCTTTTTGGTGTTGCACGTCTCTTGAGACAGTCACCCTTGGCAGCGGTGTGGAAAGCATTGGCAACCAAGCGTTCCATGGGTGCGAATCTTTGGTATCAGTTACCCTTTCGGATCGCGTGACGAGCATTGGCGATCAGGCATTTCTCTACTGCAAAGCACTTGCCTCGGTGACGATTCCCGACAGCGTGGAGAGAATTGGCTACGGCGCATTCGCTGAGAGCGGCTCGTTGACCGATGTGTACTACGGGGGCACGGTGGAACAATGGAACGCCATTGATACCGATCACGAATATACCTGGCAAGGAATCAATCATGCGATCACCGTCCATTGCATCGACGGCGAAGTGATCGTAGGACAATAAAAGTACGTATAGAACGACCGCCCTCGCGCCGATTTGGCACGAGGGCGTTTTTTACGGAATCGGTTTGATAAAAAACGCCTCCCCATCCGTTGGATGGGGAGGCGTTACTGTTCAATATCCAAATTTTCGGCGTGGAAAATTTCATCGTTCAGAAATTCGTGAAGGGAAATGTCGAATCCTTTGGCCAGCAGGATCACGGTGCTCAGTGTTACGGTTTTGTTTCGACCGTTCATAATGCATTGCATGCTTCCGTGCTGAATGCCCGAGCTTTGCTCCAAACGGTATTGCGTCATGTTTTTCTCTTGTAAAAGCGCCGATACGCGCTTTGCAACCGCATCGTTGACAGTCATGCCAATACCCCCTTTGATAAGAATGTGCTGTTGAGTGAATTCACCCTTGCACATATTTTACCAATAGTCAAGAAAAAATATAAGAAGGTGTACCTACATAATGGTTGAATTTTTGAAAATTTGGATTTGTCGAACGGTTTATTATAACCCATGGTAGGGGCGCACTGTGTGCGCCCGCGGGCGACCGCAGGTCGCCCCTACGGCATATAGGGAAGGTATTTCCTTGTTGGGTATAGATATTCTTTGGTTTTAGGTTGTAGGGGCGACCATTGGTCGCCCGCTTGCATAATACCTATGCGGATCAAGGATTTCTTGGAAAACGGCAATCTAAATTTCAAACATCTCGATAAATACCAATTTAAAACACACATTCCCATTACAATGAAAAACCGCCTCCCCATCCGTTGGACGGGGAGGCGGTCGTTCTATACGAGAATGCTTCGTGCGCTTGCGCGCGGATCAGTATCCGAAGTTGAAATTCAGAGAGCCGATGGGGGCGGCGTCGCCGGTGGAGTAGAGATTCAGGGGATCGTTGATCATATTTTGCACGTTGTCGGTGACCTTGAATTCCACCTGATAGTTGTCCTCGGAGAGTCCCAGAGATTCAAGGGGAATGCGGACGATCATGGCGTTGCCGAAGACGTTGACGTCGGCCTCGCCTACGCTCTCCATATTGTCAGGGGACTTGCAGCGGAGGATCTGGCTCTTGTTGCCCGACACCTCGTAGTTGATCACGAACTCGTAGCCGCCCATGAGGTCGCCCTCGGCGGCGGCGGTCTTGAGCCAGAGGTTCATCCAGCCGTTGTCGCCTGTCTCGTGCGCCGTGATGGCGTCCACGCAGGTGACGCGGAAGTAGAGATACTGACTGTCACGCAGAACCGTGATGGTGTCAATATCGTTGCGGCCTGTGGTGTCGGTGTAGGTGATACCACCCGCCATAGCCTTGAAATTGCGGTCGGCGCACTCTCCCGTGAAGTCACGGTAGACGGCGGTGGAGGTGTTCCACACGTCGGTATCGTCCTTGGTGATGTCGGGGGTGGCGACGGGGTACTCGTAGTGAACGGCGGGGTGGTAATTGTCATTGTGAATGTTCATGATGGTCATGAAGTAGGTGTAGTCCTTCATGCCGTCCGAGCGGGAGGGCTCGATGTCACGGGAATATTCGGGGCAGTAGGTGTCGACGGTAATGTAAAAATTATTTCCCGAGTCAATCTTTTGGGCGACCCACTCGTTCCAGCCCGTCAGGAAGACGAAACGGGCGTTGGTGGCTTTTTTCTCCTCGCTCATTTTGAGAACGGTATTCCACTGTGCCTGAAAATTGAGATCCTTGCGCCAGTTTTCGTGGTCGTTTACACCCACCCAATTGTCTCGGGAGGCCTGCTTCGTGGGGTACCAGCCGCGACCGCGCGAGCCCTTTATGTCGGTCATGCATACCGTGACGTGCTGGGCGGTGGAGAGGTTGATCCAGCCGTTCTGAGACCTCTGAGGGTATCTGAAGTCGATCCAAGGGGCGCCGTCCGCGTAGAAGACGGATTCGGTAGGCCACTGAGTCACGCGGAAATCAAAAAAATCGAAAAGCTGCTTTTGCTGAAAATTCACGGAATTGGCAAAGGCCGCGACGACGTTATCGGGTGCGATGATCAGGGGCTTTTGGGGGTCGTTGGGGGTGAACCACAGGCTTTTGTAGGTGTCCTTGGCGTAGAAGATGTTGTAGACCTTTCTGAATGCGTTGATGTCGTCGTTCAGGTCGTGCTTGCCCATGTAGTAGACTACGCGGGGTACGTCCCAGCCCTTGGACTGGTATTCCAGAAGGATGTCGAAAAGGAGCTTGGTCACTCCCTCGTAGATGACGTTGTTGGAGGTGTCCAGAACCAGAAAATCCACGCCCGCCATGGTGAGCATCTCGATCTGCTTGCGCATGACCCACGTATCCTGACTGTGGTAGTAGCCCCAAACGGGCTGACCCCAGAAGTGGGCCGAGCCCACGGGGGTGTCGGGGGTATCGTAGAAGGTAAAGGCTTTGTGGTCAGTGCCTTGCTTGGTGATGACGTCAATATCGAAGATGCCGGTGTGATTCGTGTGCTGTCCCAGCGTTAAAAAGTAGAACATACCCACGTAGCGGTCATCGTTGACCTTGCCGTCCACGGGGGTGATGACACGGCCGAAATCGTCGGTACCTGTGATGTTGAGAACGGAATATTCGGCGGCGGTCAGGTTGCGGTTATCGGGGACGCGCTCCACGGAGGGAATGTCGGGTGTATCCGTAGACTCGGTGGCACTCTCGGTAGCGCCTTCGGTGGCGCCCTCGGTGGTGCCCTCGGTGATGTTTTCGGTGAGGGCGTCGGTATCGGTGGGGGCGTCGGTCTTATCGCAGGCGGTCAGAGGGGAGACGGCCATCAGAAATGCCAGAAAGAGAGTCAGAAATTTTATACGCTTTTTCATGTCTGTGCTCCTTGTTTTTTGCTTTTTCCATTATAGCATGCTTTTGGAAAAATGTCAATTCTTTTTGATAACGGCATTTTTCCCAAAAGAGCCTCCCCACCGTTGAGGCGGGGGGGGGGCTTGAAGTGTGACAATCCTCGATCGTCGGTTGTCAGATCTGCCGTTTGACGTAGCGCAGCTTCAAACGCGTCGGCAGGGGCACGCGGCGGCGAACGCCACGGTGCAGGTAGAGATACAGCGCGGCGACCTGCTTCATCTCCGCCGTGGTCATGCCGTGACCGAATTCCTCGGCGGCCAGCGCATCCAGCACGATGTGCAGGTCGGGGAGTGCAGGAGCACCCTCGCCCGTGGGGGCCTTTTGGGTGCTGAGCGCGGCGGTCAGGCGGTCGGCGTAGTCGGCGCGGAACTCGCCCGCGCGGGGCGCCAGATCGTAGATGGCGAGCAGGCTCGTTACCGAGTCGGCCATCTCCAGCGCCATTTCGCGGCGATCCTCCTCGGAGGTGCTCTTGCCGAACTCCTCACCGAGGATTTGCCCGGCCACGCTTTGGCGGTGATATTCGGCATCCCGCGCGCGGGATGCAATGGTGCGGATCACGGCGATGAGGATGAACAGAGCGGCGATCACACCGAGACCAATCAAGCCGCCACGGGTGACGGCGGCCGCCGTCTTGTCCTCGTCGCTCATGGTCTCACCCTCGGATTCCTCCTCGGTTTCCTCGGGATCGTCGGGCTCGGTCACGTCCCCGTCGGGGGTGGTGACGCTCTCCTCGGGGAGAACGGGGGAGGGGTTCACGGTGCTGCCCGTGTTACCCGTCGAGCCGTACATGGCGCGGTAGTATTGCGGGGTGGTCTCGTATTGGATCCAGCCCACGCCGTCGAAATACACCTCGATCCAGGAGTGTGCCTCGTAGTCGTGGACGTAGCCGCCGTAGGTAAAGCCGCTGCCCGACGCGCGGTGCAGATCGGTGGCGATGAAGCCCTCCACGTAGCGGACGGGGATGCCCAGCTCGCGCAGAAGGAGCGCGGCGGCCGAGGCGAACTGCACGCAGTAGCCCTCCTTGGTATTCCGCAGGAAGTTTTCCACGCCGTCCAGCGAGGCGTCCACGTTCGTGAGGTTGGGGGTGATGGTGTAGGTACACTCCATCTCGGTGATGATGTAGTCAATGACGTTGCGAACCAGCAGGTCGCGCTGGACGTAGGCCTCGGCAAAGGAGGCGTTACGGACGGCGGCGAGGGCTACGTCGGCGGGCACGTCAATGGTATTCGTGACGTAGAAGCCGTCGGACTCGTCCTCCTCGGTGTCTGGATCGTCGGGGATCTCCACCCACTCCTGCTCCTCTCCCTTCTTGTGGGCCTGCGCCGCAATGGTGCTTGCCAGCTCACGGAGGAAGGTGCTGTCGGATTTTTTGGTATAGGTGCGGTAGACGAAATCGCTGTACGTGCGGTCGAGCTCAATGGCCTCCATCAGCTCGATGCGCTCGTCGTCGGTCATGTTTTTGTTGTAACGGTTGTAGAGCGCGTCGGTGCCCGCGTAACCAGAGGCCTTCCACTGCGCGCTCGTGACGCGAGAGCCCGAGGTGTAGATGCTCATAGTGCCGTATTCGGTGATTACGGTGTAGTGGTCGCCCGAGCGGGCTATGCTGTCGGTCTTATGGTAAAACCGCCAGATGCGCTCCTCCTTGTTCTTCTTGTAGGTATACATGAACATGGTGGTGCCGTCGTTTTGCTCCGAGAGGTGGAGCGTTACGTAGCTTTGCACCGTGCCGTCGGAGCGTGTTTCACGGCCCGTGAGAGCCAGCAGAAGCTCCTTCTGGATGCTGTACCGCGCCTCCAATTCAGCTTGGTTGGACGCCCATTCCTCCTTGGTCATCAAGGGGGCGTAGGTCAAGGTGGAGGTGGCGGCGCCGTTTTCCTCAAATCCGCGTCCCGTGTAAATGCCGTCGTAGACGTTGACGTAGGTGAGCTCGGTGGGATCGATCGTGCCGGGCTCAAACGCGCCAAGACGCAGATCGGGAACGGTGGGGAAGTAGGCAAGGGAGGAGGGACTGTTGATGCGGCGAACGCCCACCAGCAGGTTGTAGAAGCCGTATGTCGAGTGGTTGCGCGTGCCCTCAACGTACACCGAGGGATCAATATCCACCATATCGGGCTTCATGTAGTGGTAGAAATTGTAGCGCAGCTCGTCAGAGGGATTGCCGTCGGTACCGAACAGCTCGCGGTAGGAGTCCAGGGTGTCGCCCGTGGCCGCCTGCCAGCCGCCGTCGCGGTAGTCGGTGCCGATCCAGCCGCGCAGATAAAGGTTCATGTTGATACGGGACTGCACATAGAAGATTTGCTTACCCGTGAAGTTGAGCTGCTCCAGCTCCGAGGAATGGGGTTTGTAATTGTCCTCGTCCGCATCGTATTCCAGAAGGTCAAGCTTCTTGTCGTCGCCCCGCAGAACGGCGGTGACGTAGTCGCGGGCGAACGCCATCTTTTCGTCAATGGCGTCAATGGTGTTGAAGCTGTCGTGGATGAGCAGGGCAGGGGGCGCGGCCACCAGGAGGCAGACCGCCAGCATGGCCGCCGCCGCGTAACCGCCCATCGCCATGCGGGCTTGCTCGGTGACGCGCTCAAATTTCCGCGCGGCGCGGAGCTGCTTTTTCTGCTCAGGGGTAGCACGCGCTCCCTTTTCGACCGTAGGTTCGGCAGGGCGGTCACCGTCCCCAAAGAGAGAGAGCTCTGTGTCGTAGCGGCGGCGGTCGGTGCGGCGGTAAAGGCGATCGTAATTGGCCATAACCAGAACGGCGGCGAAGGATACGATCACCAGCGCGACGCCCAGGTTGGAAGGGATGCGGTTGCTGTAAATGTTGAAGGTCAGGATCGCCACGATCAGCGTAGTGCTGATGATGGCGGGGGGCAGGATGCGCACGCGGCGCACGAGGCAGAAGGCAAATACCGCCGCGATCACCACCGCCACGAGGGACACGCCGTGCTTGATCAGCGCGGGCATGAGGGTGGGGGTGGCAAAGGCGGATTCGCCAATCATAAACGTCTTGTAGGTGAGGTAGCCCGCGTCGTGCAAGCGCTGGAGCGTGGCGTTGCAGAGCGCCAGCATGGAGTAGGGGATATCCGTAAAAGCGCGGGGAGACGCGGCCAGGAGATACCCAATACATCCCGCCGTGCCTGCCAGCGAGAGCCAACGGGGGACGCCGCCCAGCGCAAAGAGGGAGCAGAGCAGGGTGGTGACGCCGCTGACCGTGGCGATCGTTTCGTTGGATACGTCAAGCTGAAGGGCGGCGGCGAGGAAGATGACAAGTCCCGTCGAGGCGCACGCCGATACCAGCATACGCAGGGCGATGCCGCACATACGGAAGGGGAGCTTGCGCCCCGCGCGGTCGGGGGGACAGACGATGGGGCGCTTGTGGAGGGGCAGGAGACGGTTGCGCTCGGCACGTCGCTCCGCGCGTGTCTTTTTGACCTTTTTTGTATTGGCGGACTTGGATTTTTTTGTAGCATCCCTGAAGTCGGATCTTTTGGAATTATGCTTCATGCGGTACACCTCCTTCGGGATCGCGGTGGGAAGCGGGGAGATTGCGCGCCGTCAGGGTCATGCCGCCGGCGGCGAGGAGGGAGGCACAGCCCTCAATGTAGGCGGCGCGCTCCTGCGGGTTGGCGAAACGCTCCTCGGGGTTGTAGAGGATCACCTCGGCTGAGCCGAAGCTACCCGCATCCGAAACACCGGGCAGAGAGCAAAGCTCGGTCATCTCGTCGGTTGCCAGCGAGGGGATCACGAAGAGCTGCTTGGCGCTTTGGATGTCGGTGACCGTGGCGACGAGGGAGGAGATCCGCTTGTCAGGGTGGCACAGAGGCGCGGTGGCAAACAGATGGTAGATGGATTCAAAGGAATCCACACCGCGCAGAGGGTAGGCGCACACCCCCGTGTCGGAGCGGCGGTCAAACCACAGAAGCAGCACCTCGTGTCCCCGACGGAGCTCGGACAGCACCGAGGCGAGGGTCAACTCCACCACACCGTCGGCGAGGTACTCGTTCATGTCCTCGTAGTGGGTGGGGTTCGTGAGCGCGTGTACGTCGGGACGGGGCGGCTCAACGGGGGCGGCGTCCTCGACGGGCTTGTCCGCGTCGGTGGCTGCTTTTTTGGATTTCTTCTTGACAGACTTGGGCTTTTTGTTCTTCTTACCAACCTTATCCTCGGGTATCTGTTGAGCCTCCGGGGCCTTGGGCGGCTCCTCGGGGAAGCGCGCGCCCAAATCGCAGAAGATCACGGTGCGGTCGGACGTACCCGTGTTGTAGTCCTTGACGATGAAGTCCTCGGACTTGGAGGAGAGCTTCCAGTGAATGCTCTTGAGGGAGTCACCGCCGCGGTAATCGCGGATGTCGCTGACCTCCAGTCGGTCGACCACCAGAGGGGAGCGCACGGTGCGCGCCGTGGAGTCGGACACCGCCATGGCCGATGCCTCGTCAGCGGTCAGTCGGCGGGGCAGAACGTACACCGTGGACAGACAGGTGACGTCCACGCGGTAGCGGAAGATGCGCAGAAAATCGTAAACGTAGACCTGACGCACGCCAATGTCGTAGGTGCCGCGAAAGCGGAAGCTGACCGTGTTCTTAATGTGGTAGCCCGTCAGCGGTGCCATAGACAGGCGCACCGACCGCTCGGTACACCGCACGTTGTTGGATTGGGGAATGACCATGTTGGCATCAATGAAGGGAATGGCGAGGGGGGAGTGGTTGTCAATGCGGAATTCGTAGGTGTAGGGGGTATTTTTCTCGGTGGTCTTGGTGTCGGACAGCATGCTGAAGGACAGCGCGTGCGCCGAGATAAGGGTGTAAATAAGCAGAACGCAAGGAAGCAGGAACACAAACCAGAAGAAGATGTGGGATACCTTGCTGCGGAGCGCTTGGGTAAAGATCAGCGAGGCGCTCAGCAGGATGAGGTAAGTCGTGCCCGTGTGGGTGACAGTCAGACGGGGCTCGTCGTCGCCGTCCTTCGCTTTCTTGCGGGTGATGGCGCGCCATGCGCGGCGGTAGAGGGCGTAGCCGCGCGCAAACGGCACGCGCAGAATCGCGCCGAGCGATATTTCCTTTTCGCTCTCGGAGATCGTGCGGAACGCGCCGATGTGGAGCGCGGCGGTCAGCACCGCCGTGAGCAGAGGCAGGATACATGCCGCCCAAAGCCCTGCGGCAAGCTCGGATGCCATCAGCGCAAGCCCGTCTTTGTCCGTACAAGCGCCCTCAACAATGCCGACGAAAGCCTGACTCAAGCCCCACGCGCCGACGCCACCCGCTACCGCGATGCCGAGGGGGATCCACAGACGGCGCAGGGTGCGGCGGGAGATGTGCTTGCGGTTGGGCAGGAGCAGGATGGCGCAGAGTGCCGAGGCGATCAGCGCGACCAGCCAGCAAAAGCCGACTCCATACAGAAGGGGCTGGAGAGCGGTACGGCTGTCCTCAAGCTCGGATGCCTCCAGAAAGGCGGTGATGGACGCGGGGTGTGAGCCGAGGAAGTAGCCCACGAGGTCGTAGCCCGATAGCCCGAGTCCCGTGAGCTTGCTCCCCTCGGCGGGGGAGAGGGACAGCGCGGGCAGGGCGGCGGCCACGAGAAGCAGGATCGCCAGCGCGACCGACGCTGCGCAGGTGAGCGCGCGGGCGTGCTTTTTCATCCACAGCCACGCGGGCGGTGCCTGCATTTTTTTCTTTTCCACCAGCGAGTTTCCGCATTCCGTACAGACCTTCGTTCCTACGGGCACGACCAGATTGCACGATGGACAGCGTATG
>JAEIGA010005057.1_pt1 | contig 20250 bp, 16 predicted proteins | sample 9270691 | NCBI WGS metagenome assembly JAEIGA01 (sample SAMN17057246, study PRJNA624740) | gut metagenome | biome: biome; isolation source: fecal sample | host: Bos grunniens | place: China: Xizang | collected 2019 | reverse complement strand
GGTCAGTTCGGGATGCGCCTTGGCATAGGCTGCGAAGTCGTCCACGTAGGGGCGGATATCCTCCACGCCGCCGTGCATCGTGGGGATGGCATAGCATTGTCCCGTCATGCCCACACCGACGCCCCACTCGGCGCCAAATTTGCAGTAAGCGTGGCGTGCTGCGCCGCCGCCGTGCTGTCCTGCCAGATTGCTGCCGAATACGAACACTTCATGTTCGCCCAGGGTGTCTATCCAGTGCGGCGTTTTCTTCATGCTCAGATTGTGTTGTTGCATAGTAGTTCTGTTTTAATGATGAGATATTGAGATTAAAATTCTAGCATAAATGAAGATTGCTTCAGCGCTTGGTAGGCATCTTTGTCAAAGCGGTATTTGTTGGGGATGCGTGTCGGCGTGTTTTCGGGCCGAGTTTCTGCTTCCACCAGGATACCCAGACGGAGTATTTTCTTAGCAAAGTTTCTGCGGTCGAAGGTATGTTGCAGGATCTCCTCGTACAGATGTTGTATCTGGCTCATGGTGAAGACTTCGGGCATCAGGTCAAATCCGATGGGGCGGAAGTGTATGCTTCGCCTCAGTTCGTCGATGGCGCGCTCCACGATCTCCTGGTGGTCGAAGGCCAGTGTGGGCAGTTCGTTCAGGGCGAACCATTGCGCATTCTTGGCATCGTCGCCGCCACGGACTTCACTCATTTTCACCAGGGCGTAGTAGGCGATGGTGATGACGCGTTCGCGTGGGTCGCGATCTACGGCGCTGAATGTGTGAAATTGGTACATTTCGGCTTGCTCTACGCCAGTCTCTTCGCGCAGTTCGCGGCGTGCACCTTCCTCGGCGGTTTCGTCAATATGCACGAATCCTCCGGGCAGTGCCCACTGGTCTTTGTAGGGGTTGATGCCGCGCTGGATCAGCAGAATCTTGATCTTGCTGCCGTCGAAACCGAAGATTACGCAGTCGGTAGTCACGGCTGGATGTGGGTGTTTGTATTGGTACATGCGTTTGCTTGTATTTTTCGTTTTTGTCAGACTGCGGTCCGTGTGGTGCGGTCTGATGATGATATATTTCTACACTATTTTCCTATTGTGTTAATCTTACACAGTGCAAAAGTAGAGAATTATTATTTTACCACCAAATAAATTGGGTAAAAAATACACAAATTAGCAAAAAAACTTATTTCCTGTTGTTTCGTACGGCAGTGCGGGGTGGCAAAAGTAGGGTAAAAGTGGGGTGAAAGTAAGGTGCGAGGTGGTGAAATTGAGGTACAAGGTGGTAAAAGTGAGATGTGAGGTGGTGAAAGTGAGATGTGAGGTGGTGAAAGTGGGGCAAAAATGGGGCGAGGAAACTGCTTTGGGCGTGATCGGAATAGGGTGCAAAAAAAAGTTAGACCTTTTTTGAAAAAAGCCTAACCTTTTTCGAAAAACCCTTAACCTTTTTCAAACGAGGTCAAGGGTTGTTGATTTTATAGATTTTCCTGGGCTAAGAAACTTGACGATATAAATCAAAAAAGTTGCTGTCCGGTAAAATTAATCTCTTTATTTTAGAGAACACGAATTTCACGAATAACACGAATCCTTGCGGGGTGTTATCTTTGCTTATCGCATACGAATTGCACGAATACCATCCGGATGGCATTCGTGTTATTCGCCTCTGATTAAGAAATATTCATCCAGCATGGAGATTCGTGTTATTCGTGAAATTCGTGTTCTCTTAAACATAGAAATTCTTGTTTTTTCAGTTGAATTTCTATAATGGGGCTTGTATGAGTACAACGGTCCATCAAACAAAGAGTTATCTGTGTTTACCGGACAGCCATAAAATCAAAAAAGTTGCTTAGAAATAGTAGGATACGTGCAGTTTGAAGGCGTTGGCACGATAGTCGTCCTTGCCCGTCAGGTTTTGCAATCCGTTCATGATAGCATTGCCCCAGTTGTCCACTCTCTCGCCAGCTTTGCTCAGACCGAAGTTGTATGCCAATCCCACTTCCACGTGTTTCACGATGCGCAGACCGCAGCCCACGTTCCAGTTGACCGTCAGATTTTCTTGGCGGAATGTCGAAGGGATGTTGTCAAACCAGTTTTCCTCTCCCCCATCCCACATAAAGTCAAACTGTGGTCCTGTGGCAATATAGAGTGATAGCGCGTCGCCCAGTCCGATATTGTATCGTGCGTTGATAGGCAGCGACACATAGTCGGTGGTGTGGGTGGACGAATAGGTCTGTCCTGTCAAGCCGACAAACTTGATGTTGTGTTGTGCCTGTTGATAGAGGACGGCTGCATCAAGGCCAAATCCGAGCACGAAGCCCATGTCTATCTTGGGACCGACGAACCATCCCGCACGGTTGGTCGAGTCAAAGAATTTGGCGTTTGTGCCCTTCATATTCAGTTTTGTCACATTCAGACCACCGGTCAATCCCCAGTCGAAATCGAAGGCTTGCGCAGTAGTTGCCCCCATTGTGGTGAGCAGTAGGATCAGGCTGAGTAAAGTCTTTTTCATATACACTGTGTTGCTTTTGTAGTTATATTTATACCTATTTGTATCGTTTGTCGTGAGCAAAATTAAGGAAAAAATATCGTCCCACCATCATTTTGTCCCCTCATTAAGTTTTTTTGTCATTTTCACAGAGGGTCGGACGGTGTGGTATATTGCAGGCGATGCGAGGGCCGACCATCTGTGACCTTGCGACGAATCAGAGGCAAAAAATGTCCGAAGCCAGAGGGCATCGGTGGTGCGCCTGGCTCCGGACACAAGTGTGTATCGACTACTGCATCGTGGCTTTACCAGGGAGAGTAGTAGTTGCCGTTGTAATAATTGTTGTAGTAGTTGTTGTTAAAATAGCTATTGGCTCGGTCGCAGTATAGTTCAGCCTTGTCCCAAAGGTCGCTGACATTTTTGGCTGTGCCATAAAGGTTTTCGGCATTGTTTTCGTATTCCGTGATATACTGTTGCACCTCAGACACAATGGTATTCTTGAAATAATATTGGTCGTAGTAATAGTCGCGATAGTTGGACAGCGACTCCACCTGTCTATTTACGAAATTGTAGTGCGATTCGGCCATTTTCGATTTCACCGCCTTGAGGCTTGACACAAGTTTGGTGCAGTTGGACAGATACTCCCTTTCAGCCAGCGATTGTGCCTCGCTGATGGTCGAACTGGCTTGAGCCAGGTCACTATACGATACAGCATTGGCCAGGCTCCACGCATAGTTGTAGTCGGAGATGATGCTTTCGACCAGTTTGAGCGAGTCCATCGTGCTACGGCTAAAGGGGTATTTGCGGCTGAAGTCGGTCAGATTGTACAACTTTGATATAGCGCCCTGCATGTAGCTGAGTTCATCGTCTTTCCACTCGCTGCCGGCGAAGGTATTGAACGAACGCTTCAAGAGCCACGTGCTGTATCTGCGTGTCAGTTCCTTCATCTGTCGGTTGCCCTCCTTTGGTTTGATCTTATCCTCGGCCACATAGATATCGATTTTGTTGAGTATGTTGTCAAAGATGCGATCCTTCTCGGTGGGTTTGTTCGTTTGATCCAGCGACTGATAGTAAGTTTGCAAATTGCCCTTGTATTGGTTGACATCCTTGCGGGCAATGGGTGGATCTACGCTGTCCTTGGCAAAAAACAGCACGCCACCGATAGCCAGTGTGACAGAGAGGACGAGTATGATGATTTTGATAGTTTTCATATCAGTATTGCGTTATTTTGTTTCAGCGGGGGTTGGGGGTTGGGGGTTGGGCTTGGGACTGGGGTTGGGTGGAATTAGAGGTTTTAGGGTCTTTAAGGTCATTAGAGACCTTAGGGTCATTAGAGGCGTTAGGGGTCTTAGGGTCATTAGAGGCGTTAGGGGTCTTAGGGTCATTAGAGGCGTTAGGGTCATTAGAGGTCTTAGAGACTTTTTGCTTTTTACCATCTGCATTTTGTTCAGGTGCGGTGCTTTCTCCTTTTCCCTTTTGTTTTGAGTTTTCTTTAGGCTTTTCTGTAAACTTACTACCCAGATTTCGTCCAGCAGGATTTGAAGTGCTATGGCTGACTTCTACATTAGGTTCCTCTTCGCTGACATTTTCCTCGTTATCGGCCACCTCTGCATCTTGCATAATGGTGTCTGCTGACTGCTCTATTTGATGAGCTGGGGGAGTCACTTCTTCCTCTCCACCCAACATGCTGCATGCGCCCCAGATGAGCAGAGTGATGGCTGCGCCTATCACAGCGCCGAGGACTATCCATGGCAGGCGAATCATCCACGATGGATTGAAGCTCAATTTGTTTCTGCCAGCACCGATTTTGCCTTTTGCCAGGGTGTAGCCTTTGAGGGGCGAACCCTTGAGTTGGCGTGCGGTGGCGATGGTCAGCACGGCGTCGTTCAGTTGGCGGTCGCCGTCGTACATAGGGATGACAAATTCGTAGACGTTGCCCTTCTTCTTCAGCAAGATGTTCATCTTGTTCTGCAGTGCTACGCCGTCCTTTTTGTAGTCGGCATATCCTGGTGCGGTGATGAGCAGTGTGACGCCTCGGTGCACGGCCTCTTCGGCCACACCCATATCATCGCCTATCATTTTCTTTTGGTCGATATGGATGTCGGCGTTGGTGATTTCTCGGCCCTTATCGTCGGTGATGTAGAACATGGAGCGCTTCACGCATATCAAGCATTCGGCAGGCGTGAATTGCAGTGCTTGCGCATACCTATTGTCCTGAGTGGCTACGAGGGTCTTGGCTATGGGGCGATAACCCTTCTTGCACCAAAAGACCTCGATCGTTTGTCCCTGCATCATCTCGACGGGACGATCGAAGGGCACGTATTTGTTTTGCACCAAAAAGTTGAGTTGGAATCCATTCACAGGCGCCAGGGGCTGTATGGTACAGATGCGCTTGGGTTCGAAATTGAACACGAGGTTAGAGCTAATCCTGATGTCCAATGCTTGATCTACGAAGAAGACACCTCTGCAATGGCCATACTCCTGCTGAATGATGGCATTGCCCATCAGTTCGTGCAGATTGTAGTCGCCGCCATAATATCTGATGGCAAATGGTGCATCGCTCTTGGATACGAGGCTGCTGGTGGCAGATAAGAGCGCATTGTTGGTGCCATATTCGTGGCTGAATAGGAGTTCGAGCTTTTCAAAGTCTGTACCATTCTTTTCCGAAATCGCTTCTCCCACGCCCTGCATGATGCGTATCATCTCGACGTTGGAGATGTCGATATTGGCGGGGAAGTGTATCCATGCGGCAGTATTGTCGAAAGAGCGTCCGCTGCCCTGAGGGCGTGCTTTGATCACACTTATCAAATAGCCAGCCGCGCCGAGAAATTTTGCCAAGTAAACGATGTGTTCTGTCTCGTCAAAGTTTGACAATTCCTTGATGGCAGAACGTGCGTCTGCTGCATAGCGTGCCCACGATTCGCTCTTGTTGATGGCATAGGCTTCGGATTCGCCGCCATTAGTTATCTTTAATACAAATCCTAATTTCATATCTTCGATTCTTCGTTGTTGATTTCTTTATTATTTGCTAAACACTTTTTGCAACCATCCGCGCTTGCCAGAACGATAGCTGACGGTGCTGTTGATGATACGCTTCACGATATTTTCGGCAGGGCGTGGGTCAAATTTACAATAGTTCTGGAAGCAAACTTCACCCAGCGAGAATGCCACCTTTTCGACTCGTCCGCCGTTGATCTCGCACTTCTCGCAGATGTCCTGCAGACCATGATAGAAGCCTCGGTAGTGCTCCTCGATATAGTTGGATAGCATCTCTCTGCTTACATTCTTGGCGCGGTCGGCCTTGGTGATCATGATATAGATCTGATCGGTGTCCTTTTCGAAAATGCCAGTATTCTTGATATAGTCCACAGCACCCTCGAGATACACGCGTTGAGGCAGTCCTTCGTACAGACGATCTTCGGCGCCATATTCCAGGACGAAGAAGTGCATTTTGCGATTGGTCGAACGGTTGTCGACGAGCACTTTGGTCATCGTGTCGAGCATGATTTCATCGGTGTCGGTCATGGGATCGCCTGCACTATATTTGAACATGCAGCGCATCAATTCGCCCGCCATATCGATACAGGTGATGGGATGTATCTTTCGCTCGTTGTCGATCAGATCAAATCCCATTTCGTAGAACGAATCGACCGAGGTACCTTCCATCAATGTGCCGACTTCGCCCTCTTGAAACAGATTGATCAGCCTCTTCATATAACCATAACCCTGGGACTCGGTGTCGGGATCAAGGTGAAAGGCGACCTTGCCTGCTGCTGCAACGCTCAATATGCCGCCGAGGGCACAACTTTTGCCCGACGAGGGGATGCCCCAGAAGTAGATTTCGGTGGATTGCTTGTTGATCCTCTCCAAGCGTTCGGGCACGGGAAAGGAGTGGGTGGCGTCGCCGTTGTACATCTTTTGGATGAAGCAGCGATCGATATTGATGCTTAGCAGATCGGCAATGCTCAGTGTGCCCCCTTCGATGAGGCGCATCACTACGCCGGCGCTCAGCAGATTGTGATCCTCGTCCAACTTTCTGAGGAACTCGCCCTTGGTGATATTCTTCTCGTTCAGGAAGCGATTGATCGTGTCGATGATATTGTTGTCCTTCTGTGCGGGCGTCAACGTGCGGTCCGTTTGGTACTGACGAATCTGTGCGATCAGTGTGTCCACATCCACCCCCATGATCTCGTCGAGCAGGAAACTGTCGACCAGCTGGATGGCTTCGTCCAAATGTTCGCTCTGAGGGTGCTCGCTAATGAATTTTCTCAGCGAGATGGGATCTTTCTTGTCGACCATTAGCCAGGCATTTTCTGCCAGCGTGCCGAAGTATTGATGCTGGATAGCATTTTCCAAATCAGCCTTCAACGCACGAGCCTGTTTGCGAAACTCTCCGTCGGGATGCTCCCTCAAATACTTGTTGATCGCCTCGATGGTATTGGCACTGCGAGCTTCATTCCAATCCTTCAGGTCGTCGCTGTTGACCAAGCGAAGGATGTCGGCGCGCTTTTCGGCTGGCAACTTGTCGTCGGAGAGGGTGTCGAGGTCGGCCATGGTGATGATTCCAGCACTAATATTGCGAACCAAATCGACCACGCTGTATGTCTCGATATTATCTAAGATTAAACTTTTGTCAAACATTTCTATCTTCTATTTATGTCTATTGTGGGCATGCCCCATATTGATTGGGATATTCATCTCCCTTTATAAAAAATAGGCGTAAACGAAAAACGGAATCAGCATATACCATCCAGAATAGTTGGCGTCGTGGCAACGTTTGCATCCCTCTGCCAAAGAGAACCAAGAGGCAACAAAGACGATAGACAAAGAGAACACTGACCAGAGCACTAAGGCGAGCCCCTCAAAGACGGGGATGAAGTAGAGCAAGAGAAATAGTATAGAGGAAACAACGATATTGATGAGGTAGGCCAAAAAATACTCGGTGCGATTGATGCGTCCACGGAACGAGAAGCATCGGCTAAACATCTTGGGTCCCTCTTCGTTTGTGTTGTAATATGCCGACTCGTTGTTTCCGTATGGCGGCTCAGGGGTCGATGCTTGTGGTGCCGCAGGAGGAACAAAGGGCGGACCTGATATTGGCGTAGCACTGGGCTGCGGTGTGGCGCCGAACACTTCGATCAACGGGTCGGCAGATCCGTACGGCACAGACTGCCCTGGGGCCCACGTTTGTTGTTCTGCAGAATTTGAGGTATAAGCAGGCGCCGAGGTGTAGTGTGGTGTAGATGTGACAGGAGGGATTGGTGCCTGCGAGGTGACAGGTGGCACCACCGACGATGGCTCTGCCATCTTAATTGGAGCTGGTGTTGCCTCGCTCTGATAGATCTCTGCTTGTGGCTCTATTTGTTCCAACAGGGCTTTTACCTCTCTCTTGACCAAGGGGGTGAATTGTCCACCAGAGTATTTTCCCAGCTCATAGAGCGTCACTTCGCCCGCCTTGACTGCATCAGCAATTTCTTTGGGCGAGTAGTCTCGGAGATTTGCCAATAGTTCTTTCTTTGAAGCCATTTCTTTAGTCTTTTTTTGTCAATTCTGCTTTGTCGGCGTCTGTTGAGAAGAGCGCTTAGTAAGAATCAGAAAACCCCTCCGTAGATGTCGTCGTCGTCCGAACCAAGCGATGCTTGATTGGGCGGAGTGACGGTATTGGGAGACGAAGTGGGGGTGGACGAAGCAAAGAAATCGTCGTCCATATTGTCGTCTTTTGACGCTTTTTTTCTTTTGGGCAAAAGCGAGTAGACACCTTGTGCACGGGTATTGCGCTGTTGCAAAAGATAGGGGACGATCAGCATGCAGAACAGCAGGATACCCGTCCATATCGTATGGATGCTGAGCGTACGAGTTTCGGTATATATATTTTGAAATACAGTCATATCCTTTTTCACCATAGCCGCCGTTTTCTTGTCGGGATCAAACGGAGCAACACCATCGGGCTCGTTGCTCAATACGGGCTTTGATTCAGCATATAGCCGATCATTCCATCCCTCGATAGCATCCGATATTTTCTGCACATTACCCATGATGAAAGCATTCCATACGCTGGGATTGTTTGAAGCCTCGTCAATCCATGCCAGCGCCGAAATCTTCAGGCTGTCCATATTTTGCGACAGCAGTTGCAACTTCAATGTTTCGACATAATTGTCCTTAGTCTGCACATCATTGTAGCCGGTAAATCCTGCTGCGCTGTAGGCGTTATGATTTGTTGCTTCGTTGGCCAATACTGCCGTCAGATGTTTTTCATAGTTCTGCACACGCGCTTTGGCATAGGTGTCGTATTTCACAAACATACCCTTAGATTCCTTCACGACTTCGGCAAATCGCTGTTCGATTAGTTCGCGTTGAGCATGTACTGCCCAAAAGTGATTGTAGGGAAACATTGCCCATACAAAAGCAATTGGAGCAAGCGCCATCAAGACTCTCTCTACGACGAGAGAGCGGGCGAAGCGTTCCTCCGTACCCTTATACACCTGTGCGCCGATGAAGGTGCCGAGCAGCAAAACATCTATCAGGCAGACCTTCATTATAGAGCGTCCGAAACTGCCACCATTGCTGTAGAAGTCGCCCATAAAGACGACGTAACTGATAAAGATGAGTGCAACGAATGCGATGATATGACCCCACGAGAACTTCAGGGTTGCATTCCACGAGTGCATGTTGTTTTCCATTGATATTGCTTAGTTTTTTTTATATTGTATTCTTCTGCAAAGGTAGATCTATTGCACCTCCCCCTCTTGCATCAAAAAACACGGCTTATTATCCACGCAAAAGTATAAAAAAATATATAAACGAAAGTACAAATAGGGCGATTTCTTAAAATAACGTTAAGTTTGCCATAGCAGACGGACAGCAATAAAAAAAGTCTTACCTTTTTTAAATTTTGCGACGTCTCGTTGAAATTATCTAAGACTTTTTTACAACAAAACGTCGCATTTTTTTAGCACCTCCTCTCGAAATTGCATATTTCGTATAGTCTACAGAAAAATCCTACTAAAATAGCATCGCTCACAGGCATGTTGATTCAGATATGATTACTTGATTTTTTATACTATAAAGTCACAAATGAATTTTTACCTTATGCATTTTCATAACCTTTTTATACCGAACTCACGTTTTTCTAAAAGGGACACAAAAAAAATGACCGAGTGGGCATCGCTGCTTCCTCGGTCTGCGGAGTTTTTTCTTCTCTAAGATCTATTAACTCCACCTGGCGGGAGATGTGTAAATCTATTGATCCGCCTTTTCATGTTTAACCTAAAAATATTAACATTATGATGTGCAACAATTCTATTATTTTCGATTAGAATTTCACCTTGTTGAAGTCAACGTATTTGCCGTACTTACCATAGAGCGTGTAACCCAGGTCTGCCACTTCCTTCAGGCTGTTGCAAGTCAGTTGACACTTGCCCTTGTAGGTCTTAGCCAGTTCCACTTTAGTCGAGTCCATCTTCTTCAGTTTGCTGGGCGATTGCTTCGACAGGTCTGTTTCGGAATAGACTTGGTACACGTCGTTTTGCTTGACATAGTAGATCGTGATGGGTTGTGATTGATCTACGAACTTGATGGTTTGTTTGATCACCAGGTCGGCGTCGTTGGTTGATGCACTTGCGCTTGCGTTAGCGTTAGCGGCAAAAGTTGATACACTTGATACGATAGCAACGAAAAGGAGCAAAAAGAATTTTTTCATGATTGATTAGTTTTTTTAAATTAATATAAGTTCAATAAATTAGTGTTTGTTTTTTTCTCTCTGTAGTTTTGATTACTGTTTTTTCTCTTTGTGTCAGTTTTTTCTCTCTTTGATAAGTTCTGTTAATTTTACCTTGTGTACTTTCTCATGCGCCTGGTCTCTTGCCTCGGCAAATTGTTTTTTCATTTGTCTTTTCATTAGTTCTTTCATCTGTTTTCTTTGTTAGTTTTTTCATTAGTTTTTCATCTTCTATTTCTCTACTGCTAATTTCACCTGTGTGGGTGCTTCCGCTTTTGATAGTGCAAAGATAGGGAGAGTTTCAGCAAAAGTTGCAACTCTTATAACATTATAACTAAAAAAGCCGATTTGAGTTGCAATATCATTGCAATGTTGCAAGCAAAGGCTTTACCTTCGCTTTTTGACACCTTTTGAGCCCTGTACATAGGGATTTGGGGCAGAAGACAAAGAGACTCCGGCTGTATGCGAGCCGAAGTCTCTTGCTATAGATATGAGATGCTTTGTACTATACAATATATATATGGTATGCAATATTGCAGACCAAAGGTGTCGTGCCGTTTAGAGCAGACTCCAAGCGACGGTCAGACCTGCCATCACGATGCTGACCATACTCATCAGTTTGATCAGGATGTTCAGGCTCGGACCTGCTGTATCCTTGAAGGGGTCGCCCACGGTGTCGCCCACGATAGTCGCCTTGTGCACGTCGCTACCCTTGCCGCCGAAGTTGCCTTCTTCGATATACTTCTTGGCATTGTCCCACGCACCACCGGCATTTGCCATAAATACGGCGAGCACGAAACCTGTAGCCAGACCACCGATCAACAGACCCAGCACACCGCTCACGCCAAGCACTACGCCGACCAGGATGGGGGCGATGATGGCCAAGAGCGAGGGCACTACCATCTCGCGCTGAGCGGCACGTGTCGAGATCATCACGCAGCGGCCATAGTCGGGTTCGGCTTCGCCCTGCAGGATGCCCTTGATTTCGCGGAACTGACGGCGCACTTCGTCCACCATCTTACCTGCTGCACGACCCACGGCGTTCATCGTCAGACCGCAGAACAGGAAGGCCATCATCGCGCCGATGAACATGCCGACCAATACCTTGGGATTCATCAGGGTCACGTCGTAGTATACCATGAAGTCCTGCATGGTCGCTTCGCTCAACTTCACGACGCGTTCGCCGATTTGCAGTGTATCTTGTCCCAAGCGTTCGAGCCCGATACGCACTTCTTCGATATACGATGCCAAGAGTGCCAGACCAGTCAGAGCGGCTGAACCAATCGCAAAACCCTTACCTGTAGCCGCGGTGGTATTGCCGAGCGAGTCGAGCGCATCTGTGCGGCGGCGCACTTCGGGACCGAGTTCCGACATTTCGGCATTACCGCCAGCATTGTCGGCGATGGGGCCGTAGGCGTCGGTAGCCAATGTGATACCCAGGGTCGAGAGCATACCTACGGCAGCCATACCGATACCGTAGAGGCCCATTGAGATATTGCTCATATCGCCGCTTGCTGCGAGGAGGTAAGCTGCGATGATACCTACGACTACTGCAATCACGGGTACGGCTGTTGAGAGCATACCCAAACCTAAACCAGAAATGATCACGGTAGCAGCACCGGTTTGTCCGCTTTCAGACACCTTGCGTGTAGGTTTGTATGATTGAGAGGTGTAGTATTCTGTAGCCTGTCCGATCACTGTTCCTACGACCAAACCTACGACCACGGTACATCCCATTTGCCACCAGCGGTCCAAGCCCAAGAGATAGAGCACAGCAAACGATGCTACGACGATCAGTGCGCTACTGAGCATAGTACCTACTGAAAGCGAGCGGAGCAGTTGCTTGATATTAGCATTCTCGTGTGTACGAACGGCATAGATACCGATAATAGAGAGGATGATACCTACCGCCGCGATAAGCATAGGTGCCATCACCGCCTTGACCTGCATATCGACATTGCCGGCCAACATATATGCCGCTGCACCCAGGGATGCTGTCGCCAGGATCGAACCGCAGTAAGATTCGTACAGGTCGGCACCCATACCAGCCACGTCGCCCACGTTGTCGGCGATTGTAGCGGGATTGCGGGGGTCATCCTCGGGGATATTGGCTTCCACCTTACCCACCAAGTCGGCACCGACGTCGGCTGCCTTTGTATAAATACCTCCACCCACACGAGCAAAGAGGGCTTGTGTCGACGCACCCATACCGAAGGTGAGCATAGTCGTGGTGATCATGCAAAGTTTGGCAGTAGGCATATCGCCTTCGGGGATTAACCAGTCGAGCAAGAGGTACCAGAATGAGATGTCAAGCAAGCCCAAGCCCACAACGACCAGACCCATCACCGCACCCGAACGGAAAGCGATGCGCAAACCGCCGTTCAATGATGTGCGGGCAGCATTGGCTGTACGAGCAGAAGCCGCTGTGGCCGTCTTCATGCCAAGGTAGCCTGCCAAACCCGAGAAGAAACCACCTGTCAGGAAGGCGATGGGTACCCATTCATTTTGCACCTGAAAACCATACGCCATCACGGCAAACAGAGCCGCCAGGGCGATGAACACCATGATCACCACCTTGTACTGTTGGCGCAGGTACGACATAGCACCCTTGCGCACCGCTTCAGCGATATGCTGCATACGGGGCGTTCCCTCGGGCGCCTTTTTCATTTCTCGATAGAAGTGCCAAGCGAAGACTAGGGCCAAGACCGAAGCCACGGGCACGAGATAAAACAATGTTGTCTCCATAATGTATAGTATTTAGATTTAATTTTTTTTCTTCTTTGGGGCAAGAGTCAAGGGTCAATAACCTGTAACCTGCTACCTGCTACCCACAACCTAATATCCTCAGAACCTCCGAGAATATTCATGTGTTTCGCAAATATAAGCACAAGTATTGAAAAACCCACCTTTTTCTGAGGAAAAATGTTAAAAATCGCCTATGTTGCTATGAAACGAGGGGGATTTCATTCATTTTACCCAATAAAAAAGAGGATACATCCTTGATATGAACCCCGAAAGTTTTTTGTCTAACTTTCGGGGTTTTATTATGAACATCAAGAAACGCAAACAACATTCTATACGTGACGCACCCTCTCCCTTCACATTTTTTTCAAAAACAAGGAGAAAAATTCTTTGGTATGAAATATTTGACTAATTTTGCAAAAAAGATGAATTAATTTTTTTAAACTTATATAGATTATGAAGAAAACATGGATGTTTTTGTCCAGCGTATTGTTGGCTGGCGTAGTGAATTGTTCCCTTTGGTCTTGTGGACAAAAGAAGTCGGAAACTTCTGCAGTGGCTCCTGCGATAGATATGTCGGAGTTATTGGCTTTGAACGAAGCGCAGGGTGTGGTGTATTCAGATAGTGTGGCCCCAAACGAAAGTCTGTTTCATCCAGACTCCGCCGTGGCGAACCCCATGCTTATGCCCCAATATCGCGAGCATCAGGATTCCTGCTTAGCAAATGCCGAAACGTGGTATAATGCGCTGCTATTGGTGGGAAATTCGCTGAGCGCATTTGAAGTGTGGAGCAGAATGATGGACAATCTGGACCTGAAAGAGGGAGCGACAAAGGCGAAAATCCCAGCGAAGGAAATAGCGAGCAAAATCAGAAATTTAAGCCTGGAGGGAATCGATCCTGCCGTGCAAAAAGATGTACAGTTGTGCCGCGATAGTTTGGCGTGGGCAGTAGAGAATGGTCAGGACGATTTTGAATTGGTGAGCCGTGTGATCGACCGTTTCTGCCTGAAACTGAATGAAACCTACCCGATGATGGCGCAGCAGCGTGATAAACTGATCTGGGACACACTGAGTGTGGTGCGTGAGGAGATGATGAATCTCTCGGCCCAAGACTATGCGAAAATTGCCAATTTGGATGATGAAGAACGCTTGCACGAGTTCTTGAAGATGTTGCAGAATTGCGACACCTTCGACCAACAATGTTCGCTGCTCTTGAATTGGAATCAAAACAATGAAAGTTTGGGTAACGAATGGTCTATTGCCATCGCAGAGCGTTTGATGTTGAGCGGTCAATATTCGCCTGCTTTGGAGCAAATCTGGTTGGGATGGCGTGCTATGGTGCAGATGGCGTATTATGGTCTTTCCCGCGATTCTGAAATTCCTAATTTGTCCTACAATCTCCTACGCGCCAAGTGCCTCGATACTACGCTGAAGTGGTGGAACAAGCACCCTTCGGACAACAAGGCTAAGGCGTCGGCACAGATGCTGATGTGCTACCAAAACTTGTTGAGATATGGTACCTTCCCCTATGGCAACGATGCGTCCTTGGAACTGGATATGCATGTACGGAAGTTGATAAACGATTAGAGAAAAAACTTTTTTATTAACAGAATAAATCTAGAAACTATGACTTTTGGAGGTTCACTTTTAGTGTATTGTCCATTTTGCGGACAACACAAGGAATTGATGAGTATCACATCAGGTAACACTTTCGGTGCAAAGCTTTGGTCAGACAATAAGCAAGAGTGTCCAATGCTTCCAAGACTTTCGTCCGTTCAGAAATGCCCCAATTGTGGGAAATATTACAGAATGTCTATGGCCAAGCAGGAGTACAACGAAGATAGCTATTCTCATGACCTTGGCCGTCTGAGCTACGATGAAGCGAAGGAAGCCTTTGCACAATTGCTCGGCGACTCTTGCGATCAAGAAACTGAATTGGACATGCGCCTATTGTTGCATCATGCCTACAATGACCATCACTGGCGCTACGAAGTCCGCACGCCAAGCGACGAGGACAAAGCGCTATTCCACGACAATGGTCTCTGGTTGATCGAAAACTGGCTGCAAGACGATGTGATAAAATCAGAATTCTATCGCCAAATCAGCGAGTTCGACAAGGCTGCCGAATTAATCAGCACCGTTGCGCCCGATTCAGATTTTCTGCAAGAAATCGTCGACAAGATCAAAGAACGATTGGAGCGCAAGGACACCGCCGTGTTCAAGATCAGATAAGGTCTGCGCAAGTAGGGACGCAATAATAAAGGAAATGATATAGATGTTGTCCACTTAATTTGCAATGAGTATCCGCACAGTCTGCCCTCGGGCGGGAAGGGAGTGTGTCTTATTTGTTGCTATATATTTGTTTATGTATCCTCGTTGACATACGCTTAGAGGGAGAGTGCAGACACCACTTGACTATCCATAAGGTAAATGATTTTATTGTGTAAAACGAATTGGACAACATCTATATTATTCCCATAATAAAAATAGTCCTCCCAAGTAGATTTAATGATAGAATATTCACTCCGTCAGTCTCTGTAGTAATATGCGGAGATGACGGAGTGAAATGCTTTTGTCTATTCTTTAACAAAACAGATATGAAACGTTGAATTTTTAAGAACAAAATAGTTATGATGATTTTCCTTTTACAAGTAATTTGTGCCGTTCTTCCGGCTATTGTATTGGCCTACTTGCTTTATGGTCGAGGCGTTGGTGTTTCAATCCCAGGAAAGAAGTTGATGGGGGCATTGGGATGGGGGGGATTGGTGCCATTTATTATATCGATAATATCTATTATCAGTGATGCCATCCCTGATTTTGATGGTACATATATGAGTGTCTTTTGGGGGTCTGCCTTTCCCGAAGAGTTGGTCAAAATGCTGGTCATGCTTTTCCTCGTCTATAGGTATCAGTGCAAGAGGACGCTGGACGTTTTGATGGTATGCGGATGTGTCGGTCTAGGATTTGCTGGTCTTGAAAATGTTTTTTATATCATAGATGAGAAACATTGGATTTTAGCTATCATTATGAGAGCTATCAATTCTGTACCAGAGCATTTTATCTACGCCATAATTATGGGATTCTTCATAGACAAAGCATTAAATCATTCCAGCGAACTTAAGTCTAAAGTGATGCATTTCCTTTTCGCATTTAGTGTACCGGTTCTGATGCATTGGGCTAGTAATACCTTTGTCAAAATTATTAAACCAGAACTCGATTATACTGTTCTTGGTATGTTTATCATATTTATATTGCCTACTATATTCGTTATATTTGTATTCAAGTACATCAAGAAGTTGAGAGCGAAGACTGAAGAAAGCACCCTTTCAAACCACCAGCTCTTGGAGACAAACGATAGATGTGGTATTAGGTGAAATCAAGTCTTTGCGATGGCGGTGTGATGAATAATGAGACTTTTTGCACGTATTAATTGTAAACTTCTAACAACAGAAATAGATTATGAAAAAGAATATTTTAATTTTGCAACAGAACAATATGAAGGTGTGCTTTGAGGACTTGCTGCACAGTCTGAGAAAGAAGTGCAAAGAACAATTGCCCCTGGATGAAGAGAGAGACTTTAGAAGTTTTGCAGTAAACATGCCAGTGGATGGCGAGAGCTTCGGTTGTCACTACATCGCCTTTGCCGTGGTGTGTAGCGGACCGGTCAAGCACAATGGCAAGCAGAACTATTTGGCATCCGTCGAAATGCACGTGCTCAATCGGGATACGATGATGGACAAGATGCTGCCCCTGTTGATGGGACACAAGGCCGAGGTGAGCGAGTATTTGAATCAGCCTGATGAGGTGATCGTCGATCAAATGAGAAAACACTTTGAATCCTTGACCAAGGCGCAATAATGGCTTTTGCAATAGATATCTTTACTTAATACAAAACATTACGATACGACTATGAAAAAATTGCTTTCGAACAAAATGTGGTGGGCGCTGGACCTACTGATGTGTGGTATATGGTTGGTTCTGCTGTGGCATGAGCACAGGTGGGCCGTTTTGATGGTCTTGTTGCCCATGATGCGTATTTTGACCAGTTTCTTGATACATCGCAAGAGCAAATTGGCAGTAGCACCTCTCTCTGTCTTCACATTCTTCTTGCTTGTGCAAACATTTGGGGGGGGCTACGAGTATCTCAGATGCTTTTGGGATCCCTTCACCTGTATAGTTCGTACATCGTATCTGCTCTTTGGCGGCGAGGTGCAAGTTGTCGATGCAGCTTTGACTGCGCTGTGTGAGTCGGCAATGTGGGGTGTTGTCAATATTGTGGGTGGCTTATGGGCAGTGATTTTGCCCGCCAGTCTGTTGATCTACAGGTGGCGCAAAGGGCAATTGCAAGCATTACCCTTCAGCAAAAAGCGCTTGGCTGGACTATTTGCCTATATGATAGTGGGGATTGTCGTGGGATTGGCAGTTGTTCCTACAGGAACAAATTTCACAGTGATGTCTATAGGCGTCATTGCACTGCTGGGACTGATACTGTTCTACAAGGGCGAGCTGAAGGATCTGCTTTCGCGCAGCGAAATCCTCTATCTCGGTGTGCTGGCACTACTGGCTTGTTGCTATGAATCTGGTGTTGACATGAGCCGCAATGGTAGTATCGTGCTCTGCGCTTCGACTCTGGCGACATACGCTCTCGGCAGCTTGTACTTTGGCTACAAGAAAACCCTAGCAGACATGCTGCTGCTCATCCTCGGGGTACTACTGTTTTGGACTTCACCTACCACCGTGGGCATGCTGCGCATCGTGTTGCTCATCGCTTCTCTGGACTGTGTGGCGATAGTGGGCGTACGCTTCGCTCTGTCTGTGGGTCGGGTGTGGATGGTAGGAATGCTGTTTGCCCTGATGGCTATCGTGATGCCACTGCTCAGCATGGGCTTCAATCCCTATACGGCTATTGACTACAAGGTGATGCTCGGTGGCTACACTCATCACGGTGGCATAGCATTAGTTTATAAAGATGGTGAAAGGGGATATCGCGACAGATATGGCATAATTTGTCCCACAGACGAGGTGGTGAATTTTATAGACCCACTCAACTTCTACTTGAAAATCGGCAAAAAGAACGAAAAGACGTTCAGCATCTACAGCCTCAAAGACAGGCGTTACCTGAGTGACGAAAAGTATGACAAGGCCGAATTTTTGGGTCATAAACAATTCCTCAAAGCCAGCCAGGACACCCTCTTCCGCATCTATGATACGCGAGATGGAAGGTTGATGAGTGAGGCATGGTTTGACGAGATCCTTGAAGACAGTGTGGAGTCTTCGCCATATTCCTATCGACTCAAAGCGGGCGAGACGGAAATGGGCATTGTGAAAAATGGCTATTGGGACGAATCGTTGAAGGAGTACGTATATAGCTATATTGTCGATATAGACAGCATGCAAATGCTAAATGATATGCCACAGGACACTGCGACAAGCAATGGTATAGATTGAGAAGCCGCTTGAAATGAAGATCGTCATGAGACGAGGGCCTCTTACAAAAACATTAATCATCAAAACACAATATTATGAGAATCATTAAGCCCGTCTACAATTTCAAAGCAGCAGAATAATCTGACTGAAAAACTCTAAGGGCTATAGGGTCTTTAAGGTCTTTAAAGTCTTTAAGGTCACTAAAGTCTCTAAGGACCTTAAGGACCCTAAAGCCCTTAAATCCCCGATAGTCCTCCCCTCCCCTGCCATCTTGTTGAAAAAAGATCTGACCTTTTTTGAAAAAGCTCTTAGTTTTTTTGAAAAAGGTTAGACTTTTTTTCAACAAGGTCTAATATTTTTCAGCAAGCATTTGACTTCGCAGTGGCATCTTGTGGCTGAAATTTTGACAAAAATACATTTGTTGTGTAAAAAAGACACAAAATATTTGGTGGATTAAATATAAATGTCTACTTTTGTGTCGGAAATACACAACGACTGTGTGTAAATGTGAAGATTTCGACTGTGGCAGAGCGTATGCGTGCTCGTGCACAGATAGTCATTTGAACAGGTTAATAATAATTAGAGATGAATGTAAACAAAATGAGGTTTGGTTGGGAAATGAAAGGTAAGAATCAAAAAATAGTAATCATGGGAGGAAGTTTTAACCCTCCTACATTGGCACATTACAGGCTAATGAAGCACGCCATCGAGGCTATAGATGCAACGCATGGTTACTTCGTCCCTGTGAGTGATGCTTATCTAAGACGAAAAATGCGACATGCGCATCCTCCTGTTGTATTATCTCCAGAACTTCGTATTAAAATGTTGCAGGCAATGTGCTTTGAAGATAATAAGATGAAAGTGTGTGATAAGGAAATTGGAACAATAGAAGCAAGAACATTGCCTACACTAAAATCATTTAAGGAGGAAATCCCTGAATATGAGCTATACTTTGTAATGGGAGATGACAAGTTAGAACTTTTATCTCATCTTGCTGAAAAAGGATCGTTCTTTGATATTTCTAATGTCATTCTATATTCAAGGAACTTAGAAGGAATAGAAGAAAGCCTGAAGAGACACAAAGTATTGTCTGAACACATCAAGAATATTGTTGTATTACCACAACCCGAAGGTGTAGCAGGAATAAGCTCTTCGCTAATAAGAGAACGGATGCTTTTGGGAGAATCATGCGAGGAACTACTCGTACCTGGTGTTTGGGAAATTTTTAAGGATATAAAGCCAGAGGACTTCCCAGACGTGATTAGTTCATTTAAGGGAGAGTATGATTTTTTGAATAATCGATATGGGTGTTCCTTCGTGTGGCAAGGGATAAGATACAATAATGTGGAGTCTGCATTTCACGCCTCTAAATACACCAACGAAGCAGAACGAAAAGTTCTTAGTAGAATGTCAGCAGAAAAAGTTGTAAAGAAAAGTATGGAATGTACTCCAACTATAGAATGGGAAGAGACCAAGTTAGACATTATGGAATCAATTATTATGGCTAAGTTTGATCAGAACCCCAGTTTGAAGAAAAGACTAATAGAAACAGATGGACGTATTCTAATTAATGGGAACAATAAGCATGAAACTTATTGGGGCGTTGACCTATATAGTTGGAGAGGAGAAAATCATTTGGGTAAAATATTAATGACCATAAGAGATAAGGAGAAATAATATGAGATACAATGTTGAAAAAATAAAGGAAATCGTTCGCAAGAATCCTACAACTGAGATTATATATTTTTGGGGACATACACCTAATCCCAAGAAAATTACGAAATCATGCTTTAGTCAGTGGTATGACGTATATTTTGTGGTGGATGGACTTTCATACCATACTACAGAACAATACATGATGGCAAGCAAAGCAAGATTATTTGGCGATGAAGAGACATTGAAAG
>JAEIGA010005056.1_pt1 | contig 20251 bp, 15 predicted proteins | sample 9270691 | NCBI WGS metagenome assembly JAEIGA01 (sample SAMN17057246, study PRJNA624740) | gut metagenome | biome: biome; isolation source: fecal sample | host: Bos grunniens | place: China: Xizang | collected 2019 | reverse complement strand
TCTGACCCCTTCTGACAAGAAATTTGGTTGTGCAACCCTGAGAGTTTGTGTCTGTTTCGCTTGTTCCAAGCGACAGCTACGCTGAAAGGGCAAAAGGGGCAGAAGCGGCAGAAAGGGTTTTACTAATTACTAATTCCCCCTTTGGCCCCTCAGGCCTCTTAGGCCCCTTAACTCCCCTTCAGGCCCTTTTATAAATCTCGCGCGAAGCGCACCTTACTTTTCAGTTTTCACCTTTCACCAAAAAAAGGGCCATCCGCAATGGATAGCCCTATATAAATATAAGTATGCTCTTTACTTCACGCGGATGCGCTGACCGATACTGATACGGTCGATATTGAGATCGGGGTTTAGTTCCTTGATGCGACGTGTTGTAGTGCCATACTTCTCAGCGATACGTCCCACAAGGTCGCCATCCTCAACAGTATGCCATACCTCGCCTGGTTTTGCCTCTACAGGTGCTGGTGCAGGCTTCGCCTCCTCCTCAGCAATAGGCGCCATCTCGCCCTTAACCTTGATTCTCTGACCAATAGATATTCTATCAACATTCAAATCAGGATTTAGACGCTTGATATCCGATACAGAGATGCCGTGGTCCATAGCGATGCGTCCAACCAAATCACCATCCTTAACCGTGTACCACTCCTCCTCAACCTTTGCGGTCTTTGCAGGTGTTTTAGCCACCTCAGTGCTCTTCTCTACCTCCTTAGCCGTAGTAGTTGTCGTTGTAGCCTCGGTTGCAGTCTCCTCCTCTGGAGTCTGCTCGATAACAGGGCTTGCGCTATTGTTAATAATAGGCTGCGCTGTCTCTACAACGATTGTAGGCGTTGCCACCTCCGCGATATTCTTGCCATCGCTCTCGCGGTCGAGGTGTGAGCTCTCAATACGAACTGGCATACCTACGTCAATCATCGTGCGGAGACTGTCTAAGTGGTAGTTGTTAAGGCGTATGCTACCCTCTGTAGTTCGCTCACCGATACGCTCAGGCTCGTGTGTGCCGTGGATGCCGATGCCATTATATCGGGTGTTTAGGCGGATAAACCAGTTGCCATAGTAGCCCTTGACGCTCTCCTTACCATTGTTATACATCCAGTGCGATGCTCGCTGGATCTGAGTGATTGCGAAGTCGCCCTCTGGGGTTTTGAAGTCGCCCAGCTCCTGCTTATCGCCATAGTTCTTACCAAGCGAGATAGGGAAGCTGCATATAAGTCTCTGCTCGCTATCATAGAGCTTAATGCTCATCGTCTCCTTCGAGATTACGATATGGTCTGCCTCGGCAGCATCGCCACAAGCAATCTCGTTATTGGCTACAGCACTCTTTGGAGTCTGCTCATAGGGTCTTGCATAAGCCGATATAGATACGGCAATCAAGCTAACAATTATAAGAGTTCTTCTAAGCATATCTCGTTACTCCTCCCACTTTAGTACCATCGCTGTGCGCGAGGTGTTATATATATTGATAGTATAGTACTCCGAGCCATCCTCACGCTTGTGCGTTGTGGTAAAGTGCTCGCTACCTGCCTCCGCGCGCTGGTGACCTCCGAAGCGCTCCTCGTCAGAGGATAGCAACATTGTGTACTTACCAGCCCAAGGCACATTCAATGTGTAGTCTGGAATAGAGGCTGTAGGGTGCCAATTGAGCACAAATAGAAGCCCCTTATGAGAGTAGACCATAGTCTTGTTATGCTCGTCCATAAGGTGGTTGTATGGATATCCGTCGCCCAACACGCCATACTCCTTTACCATCTCCACCATTGCCTTGTCGAAGGCTGCGAGATAGCCGTAGCGCAAGAAGCCATTCTCGGCAAGCGACCACTGACGGCGTGCGTGCTGGTACGACCAGCCGTTACCCTCGCGTGGGAAGTCTATCCACTCAGGGTGGCCGAACTCGTTACCCATAAAGTTGAGATATGCCTCGCCACCTGTGGTGATTGTCATAAGGCGTATCATTTTATGTAGTGCTATACCTCGGTCTATGGCGAGATTCTCCGACTCTTTGTTCATCGAGAAGTACATCTCCTTATCCATAAGGCGGAAGGCGATGGTCTTATCACCCACAAGCGCCTGGTCGTGGCTCTCGGCATAGGCCACAGTGCGCACCGAAGGTAGACGGTTTGTCATCACCGACCACATCTCCCATATATTCCAATCCTCATCTGCCTGCTCCTTAAGGAGTTTAATCCAATAGTCTGGTATTGCCATACCCAAGCGGTAGTCGAAGCCCATACCGCCCTCCTCAGGTGTTACACACGAGCCAGGCATACCACTTACGTCCTCGGCGATGGTGATAGCATCTGGACGCAGGTCGTGGATAAGCTTATTTGCAAGAGTTAGGTATACTATAGCGTCGCGGTCTACGCCCTCATCGAAGAAGCGCTCGCGACAGTCGAACTCTACATATCCGCGGTGATGGTATAGCATGGAGGTTACACCGTCGAAGCGATAACCGTCGAAGTGGAACTCCTCCAACCAATATTTTACGTTCGATAGTAGGAAGTGCTCAACTTCGCGCTTGCCATAGTCGAAGACCATCGAATCCCAATACTTCTGATAGCCCGCATCGCCAGGTTTTGAGTAGTGGTGGTTCGAGCCATCAAGCTCGTTGATACCCTCGGCGAAGTTCTTAACATAGTGAGCGTGAACAAGATCCATAATTACGGCAATGCCAAGCTCGTGTGCACGATCCACAAGCGAGCGAAGCTCCTCTGCAGTACCAAAACGTGATGAAGGGGCGAAGAAGTTTGCCACGTGGTATCCAAATGAACCGTAGTATGGGTGCTCGGCAATGGCCATAAGCTGCACAGCGTTGTATCCCGCCTCCTTGATGCGTGGTAGAATTAGGTCGCGGAACTCGACGTATGTACCCACGCCCTCGCGCTCCTGCGCCATACCAACGTGAGCCTCGTATATTACAAGCTCGCCAATCTTTGGTGCTGTGAAGTTGTCGTGCTTCCAGTCGTATGGCTTGTCGATTACGAACTGAGCTGTAAAGTTCTTAGTCTCATCGTCCTGTACTACACGTTTTGCGTATGCTGGGATGCGGTCGTTCCAACCGTTATGACCATGAACGTGCATTTTATATAGCGAGCCGTGTGTTAGTCTCTCGGCATACATCGCATCGGGTAGGAAGATGCTCCATACGCCATCGCGGTTGCGCTGTAGGCGAAGCTCGGTGCGCTGCCAGTGGTTGAAATCACCGAAGATATAGACATCCTTAGCCTCTGGTAGCCACTCTCTAAACCACCACCCCTGCATTGCTGAGTCATACTGCCAACCGTAGTAGTGGTGACCATTGGCATAGTTTACAATCGAGCCAGCACTCTTCTCTATATCTTCCAAACGCGCCAAATACATATTGTGTCGGCGGTTAACCTCCTCTTCTACAGGCTTCAACCAATCGTCATTTTCAACAATTGGGAGTGTATGTTTTAGCTCATTCATACAATTTTGTATTATTTTTAGCAAAGATATGAAAAATCTTTGTATCTTTGCCCAATATTATGTGTTAATTGAATAACAAAAGAGGCGGGTGATATTCGAGCGGTAGATTTTTGTTGATTGGATTGAAATATGATATATAATGGAGTTGGAACATATTTTTTTAACTAACTTAAATTAATTTTTTTATGTCGTTTATTGCAAATCTTTGGGAGACAAATCGTCCTATGATGATTTTGTTTGCTATTTTGATTGTGGTAATCCCATTCTTGGTATTCTACATCAGAAAGGCGAAGATGGAGCATCCAAAGGGACTTATTGCTGCTGCATTGAGTAACATGGGTGAGCGTTTTGGTTACTACATTATGAACGCTGTTCTCTTGTTGTTCATCTGTTCTAAGTTCGGTATCAGCGATGCTGCAGCGGGTTGGATCTACGCTGTTTTCTATTTCTTGATTTACGTGCTTAGCCTTCCGGGTGGTATTATCGCTGACCGTTCGCAGAACTTCAAGGGTACTATCATCGCAGGTCTTGTAGTTATGGCTTTGGGTTACGGTATGTTGTCTGTGCCTGTATTCGCAGAGGCTTCAGGTTTCTCTTGGGTATTGGTATTCACTTGCGTGGCATTGTTTATCATTGCATTTGGTAACGGTTTGTTCAAGGGTAACTTGCAGGCTATCGTTGGTCAGATGTACGATAACTTCGAGGCAGAGGCTGCAAAGCGCGGTCCAGAGGCTCTTGCCGAGGCAAAGTCAAAGCGTGATACTGGTTTCCAGATTTTCTACGTATTTATCAACATTGGTGGTGTTATTGCTCCATTCGTTGCTCCATTGCTTCGTAGCGCGTGGTTGAAGATGCACTCTCTTGCTTACAACGCAGACCTTCCACGTCTTTGCCATATGTATCTTAACGATGCTGACGCTATGGCTGCATCAGATATGGAGAACCTTACAAACCTTGCAGCAGAGGTTGGTCACACAGGCGTTGTAGATGGTGCATTCTGCGATAGCTACCTTAATATTTTCAACACAGGTGTTCACTTCTCGTTCATCGCATCTGTTGTTGCAATGCTTATCTCGTTGATTATCTTCATCTGCATTAAGAAGAACTTGCCAAACCCTGCAAAGAAGGAGAAGGCTGCTACTGCAGAGTATTCAGAGCAGGAGAAGCAGGCTGATGCAAAGGAGATTAAGCAGCGTCTATATGCGTTGTTCGCAGTTCTTGGTGTTGCTGTATTCTTCTGGTTCTCATTCCACCAGAATGGTCAGTCACTCTCTGTATTTGCCCGTGACTTCGTTAATACTGACGCAATTCCACCAGAGATCTGGCAGTGTATCAATCCACTATTCGTGATCTTGCTTACCCCAATTATTATGTACACTTTCGCTGCTTTGGCACGTAAGGGTAAGGAGGTATCAACTCCACGAAAGATCGTCATCGGTATGTTCCTTGCAGCTCTTGCATACATCTTCTTGGCTGTTATCGCAGTGGCTAACAACTACCCATCAGGCGAGGAGTTCAAGAGCTTGAGCGATGCTGTTAAGATTGCTATGAAGACTAGCCCAATGGTGCTTATCCTTACATACTTCTTCTTGACTGTTGCCGAGTTGTTTATCTCACCACTTGGTCTTTCATTCGTATCGAAGATTGCGCCACGTCACTTGCAGGGTATCTGTCAGGGTTTGTGGTTGACAGCAACAGCTATCGGTAACCTCTTCATCGCTATCGGTGTGACTATGCTTAACACATTCCCAGAGCAGTGGATGTGCTGGGCTGTATTCGCAGCATTCTGCCTTATCTCTATGGGTATTATGCTCGGTATGGTTAAGTGGTTGGAGCGTGTTACAAACGCTTAATAGGGTTGTACTAATATAACCTTACAAATAGATAGAGCTACCCTTCGGGGTGGCTCTATTTTTGTTTAGGAATATAGCCTACTTATAGTTCTTTGCATATAATTCAATAAAATTTGGCGAAAATAGATATGTAGTCTCCAAAAAATTTATATCTTTGAACGGTATTTGTTTTGATAAGTAGCAAAAAGATATATAAAAGATGAATAGTAGGTATCAACTTCCTAAGCATGGCGGACTTATCAAGGATGGTGCGCCGAAGGATATTATACATCGCTACGAGCGTATGCAGACTCAGGTCTTCGACAATGAGTTTAGCGGTGTACAGTATGTGGCAGATATTATCTGTCGAATGATACAAAACCATAGCGAGAATGCCTCTGCAAGAGATATATATGAGGAGCTTCCGCCATTTGTGCTCGGTCTTACCACTGGACGCACGCCATTGGGCTTATACCGCGAGCTTGTGCGCCGTTATCAGGCGGGCAAGGTGTCGTTTAAGCACGTTGCGGTCTACTCGCTCGACGAGTTCTATCCTATCCGTCGTACCGACCAGCAGAGCCGTAACTTCCGTATCCACGATGACTTCCTCAAGCACGTAGATATCGCGCCTGAGAATGTGCATACTCTCGATGGCGAGGTATCGGAGAGTCGTATTTCGGAGTATTGTAGCGAGTACGATAAGTCTATCCGTAAGATTGACTTGATGATTATCGGCTTTGGAGAGCAGGGTCAGCTCGGCTTCAACGAGCAGGGTTCGTATGCCAAGTCGCATACTCGCCTTGTGGAGCTATCGCACAACTCGCGTAAGGTGCAGTCGCAGCAGTTCGCGGGCTTCGAGAATACCCCTAAGTTGGCGATAACAATGGGTATTGGCACTATTATGCGTGCCGATAGAGTTATCCTTATGGCGTGGGGAGAGGATAAGGCAGATGCTGTGCAGCATGTTGTTGAGGGCGAGATTACTGATAAGGTGCCAGCGAGCCACCTCCAGGAGCATCCAAATATCGAGCTGGTTATCGACGAGACTGCCGCTGAGAAGCTCACCCGCGAGCAGACACCATGGTTGGTAGGTCCTTGCGAGTGGACGCCAAAGTTTGTGCGTAAAGCTGTAGTGTGGCTTTGTGGCAAGGTAAACAAGCCTATCCTTAAACTTACATACAAGGATTACATCGAAAATTCGCTCGGTCAGTTGTTGGAGAGCTGTGGTACATACGACAAGGTTAACATCCGTGTGTTCAACGATTTGCAGCATACCATTACGGGTTGGCCAGGTGGTAAGCCTAATGCTGACGACTCTACACGTCCGGCACCTTCTATGCCATTCCCTAAGCGTGTATTGATCTTCTCGCCACATCCTGATGACGATGTTATCTCGATGGGTGGTACCTTTATTCGCCTTGTGGAGCAGGGGCACGATGTGCATGTGGCATACCAGACTTCGGGTAATGTTGCCGTTCACGATGATGTGGTTTTGCAGAATGTGGACACGGCTTGCTTGCTCGGTATTAGCAATAACTTCGACGAGGTAAACGAGATTATAAATAGTAAGAAGCGTGGTGAGCCAGAGCCTCGTAAACTTTTAGATATTAAGGGTACTATTCGCCGTGCTGAGGCGCGTGCTGCGGTACGTTCGTTTGGTCTAAATCCAAATACGAATGCTCACTTCCTTAACCTCCCATTTTATGAGACTGGAGGTATCAAGAAGGGTGCACTCACCTCTGACGATATCAATATTATCGTGAAGCTTCTTCGCGAGATTAAGCCTCACCAGATCTATGCTGCGGGCGACCTTGCCGATCCACACGGTACGCACCGCACCTGTATGGAGGCTATCCTTCAGGCGCTCGAGGTCACTCACGACGACGATTGGCGCTCGAAGTGTCACCTATGGCTCTACCGTGGTGCTTGGATGGAGTGGAATCTTGGTCTTGTTGATATGGCAGTGCCGCTATCTCCAGACGAGATGCTTAAGAAGCGTCACGCTATCTACCGTCACCTCTCGCAGAAGGATATCGTGCCATTCCCAGGTAGCGATACCCGCGAGTTCTGGCAACGTGCCGAGGAGCGTACGCAGAACACTGCCAAGCTATACGATAAGCTCGGTATGGCGGAGTATCAAGCGATTGAGGTCTTTGTCAAAATGTTTTAGCGAAGTCGCCTAAAACGGCTACTTTGTTGTTGTGCTTGCTCCTAAAATGCTCATTTACCTTTAGTAAACTCCGCTTTTATGAGCAGCGCACGCCTAAAATTAGCTCGTTTTATACAACTTCTAATATATTGGTAATTAGTAAAATAAAACAATAAACAATGAGAGTAATAATCAAAGACACCTCTAAGGAGGTGGCACAGTGGGCAGCACGCTACATTGTGGAGCAGATAAAGGCTAAGGCGGCGGTGACAGATGCGCCATTTGTGCTTGGCCTCCCTACAGGTTCAACACCTTTGGAGACCTACCGCGAGCTTATAGCTATGCACAAGGCGGGTGAGGTATCCTTCAAGAATGTTATCACATTTAATATGGATGAGTATATAGGCTTGCCTAAGGAGCATCCTGAGAGCTACTACTCATTTATGTGGAGCAACTTCTTCTCGCATATAGACATTAAGCCTGAGAATGCCCATATCCTTAATGGTAATGCCCCAGACCTTATGGCTGAGTGCAATGCTTACGAGGCTGCTATCGTGGCAGCTGGTGGCATTGACCTCTTTATGGGTGGCGTAGGCGAGGATGGTCATATCGCTTTCAATGAGCCATTTTCATCGCTCCACTCGCGTACGCGCATCAAGTCGCTAACACCAGATACCATTGCTGTGAACTCTCGCTTCTTCGGTGGCGATATCTCGCAGGTGCCAACCCAGGCGCTCACCGTAGGTGTTGCAACTATTATGGATGCACGCAAGGTACTTATCCTTGCTACTGGCCGCAAGAAGGCACGTGCCCTCCGTCATGGTATTGAGGGTAGCTACAACCACCAGTGGACAATCTCTGCCCTCCAGCTTCACCCAGCAGGTATCATTGCTTGCGACGATCCAGCAGCAGAGGAGCTACGTGTAGCGACATACCGTTATTTCAAAGAGATCGAAAAATAATCTCTGAATTTCTTGTGATAAGGGGCACATCTGCTGCCGCTAACAAAAATAGCCACCAATGGGACGTACGCCAAGTACTACCCATCGGTGGCTTTTTTGCCGAGTGTAGCACTCGGCGCCCTTCTGACAAGAAATTCGGTCTTGCGCTTGGTAAGGTTTTTTTTGAGACCACAGAGACCACAGAGACGAAAGAGACCACAGCGAAACAGAGTATCATCAGAATAATAATAAATTTCTCTGTTGTCTCTGTTGTCCCTGCTGTCTCTGTTGTCTCCCAATAATTAATCTCGCGCGAAGCGCACCTTTTCACTTTTCACCTTTCAGTTCAAAAAAGAGGGCGAGGACTAAGACAGTCCTCGCCTCTTTGCCTCCTCCTCCATAAGCTGATAGGCGGCTTCGTATTCGTTTGGTATGATGCCATCCAATATGGCATTTTTAATGACCTCCTTAATCTCGCCAATTGCCGAACATGGCGGCAGGTTATAGGTCTTCATAATTATATCGCCCGTGATAGGTGGTTGGAAGTTGCGCACTCTATCGCGTTCCTCCAAATCCTGCATCTTAGCCCTTACAAGCTGAAAATTCCTCAAAAATTGCTTAACCTTTGCATCTATGCCCGAGGTTATATCCGCCTCGCATAGGGTCATTAGTTTCTCGATATCGTCACCAGCCTCAAAGAGTAGACGGCGTACAGCTGAGTCTGTTACCAAGTCCTCCGAGAGCACGATAGGGCGCATGTGTAGGAAGACCATCTTCTGCACAAAGCGCATAGGCTCGTTCATCGGGAGCTTCAGACGACGGAAGATTTGTGGTATCATCTTCGAGCCCACAACCTCGTGCTGGTGGAAGGTCCATCCATGCTTAGGGTCATACACCTTCGTTGTAGGCTTGCCGATATCGTGTAGCAGTGCTGCCCAACGTAGCCAGAGATCATCGGTATGCTTGGCTACATTGTCCAGCACCTTCATCGTATGCTCGAAGTTATCCTTGTGTGCGTGCTTACCTCTGCGCTCTATGCCCGACATACGCTCTAACTCGGGTAGTACGTGTTGGAGTAATCCCGAATTGTGCATAAGCGTAAGACCTATTGAAGGCGCTGGTGAGGCAAGTATCTTGTTGAGCTCCACATTGATACGCTCCTTTGTAATAATCTTTATGCGCTCTGCCTGACGGCAGATGCCATCGAAGGTCTCATCGTCGATATCGAAGCCAAGCTGCGAAGCGAATCTTACGGCGCGCATCATTCTAAGAGGGTCATCCGAGAAGGTCTTATCTGGCTCGCAAGGGGTGCGGATAATGCAATCCTCCAAGTCCTCCATACCTCCAAATGGGTCTACCAATTCGCCAAATGTTGCCCCATTCACCGACCACGCCATTGCGTTGATAGTGAAGTCTCTACGACGTTGGTCATCCTCCAATGTACCTGGCTCCACCTGTGGGTTGCGTGACTCTGGTGTATAGCTCTCCTTGCGTGCACCCACGAACTCAACCTCGGTATCGCGCCAGCGGAGCATAGCTGTGCCATAGGTCTTGAAAATTGTAACCTTAGCGCCAAGCTCCCTGCCCAGCTCCTCGGCAACAGCAACGCCACTACCAACCACCACAATATCTATATCCGATGATGGGCGATAAAGATAGTAGTCACGCACGTAGCCACCGACAACATAGGCCTCTACGCCCATGCGGTCGACAACACGTGTTATATGCTTGAAAATAGGGTGCTTTAGTGGCATCTATGAGGCTATTTATTAAGTGCTCGACTAATGCAACGCTGATAGATACCCACGGTATTCTCCAAGCCCCAATATAGTGCGTCGCTGATAAGGGCGTGACCGATAGATACCTCATCAACCCAAGGAATACGCTCGATGAAATACTGCAAATTCTCAGTATTGAGGTCGTGACCAGCATTAAGACCAAGACCCACACGGCGCGCCTCCTCAGCAGCTGCAACGTATGGTGCGATTGCCTTCTCTCTATCCTCAGCATAGCCCGCAGCGTATGCCTCGGTGTAGAGCTCAACGCGGTCGGCGCCACACTCCTTAGCCGCTGTAACCATCTCAACTACAGGGTCTACAAAGATTGAAACGCGGATGCCTGCCTTATGGAAACGATCTGCCATAGCGCGTAGGTAGTCGCGGTGTTTGATAGTATCCCAACCAGCCGATGAGGTGATAGCATCCTCGGCATCTGGCACGAGTGTCACCTGCGCAGGGCGCACCTCCTCGACAAGCTCGCAGAAACTCTCGATAGGGTTGCCCTCGACGTTTAACTCTGTGGCGATGTGAGCCTTTAGCTCCCTTACGTCCGAGTAACGGATATGGCGAGCATCTGGGCGTGGGTGCACCGTAATGCCATCAGCGCCAAAGCGCTCGATATCGAGTGCCGCCTTAAGTAGGTTAGGCATATTTCCGCCACGCGAATTGCGCACAACGGCAATCTTATTGATATTTACACTTAACTTGGTCATATTTCTCTCTCTTTAGCGCACTACGACGCATACTCTAATACAATCAATAATAACAAATTTGGGTTATATGTGCTCAAACCTCACAATAATTATTATCTTTGCATAGCAAAGTTACGATTTTTTTTCATTTCGTCGCTATGAATGTAATACTTTTTTCACGCAAGCAGGTCAATCATCGTGCCGAGCAACTGAGAACGATGTTCGATGTTATAGCTCGTCTGGGGTTGCAATATACTATAAATGAGGAGTTTGCAGAGGTTGTTGAGGAAATTTTAGGTATTGATATAGATTCTTCAAAGCGTTTCTCTGGGCAGGCTCAAGCAACAGGTGATGATGTTATGGTCACATACGGAGGCGACGGTACACTTCTCGAGGGTGTGCAGCGCCTACCTCACTTTGCCGTACCAGTGGTTGGTATCAACTGTGGTCGCTTGGGCTATCTTACTGTAGATAACGGAGATGGCATCGAGGAACTCTTTGAGCGTATCGTACAGGGTAAGGTGTTTTTTGAGCGACGAAGTATGCTTCGTGTAGAGGGTGATTTCGGTGGTGAAGGTGGCTATTTGGCTCTTAACGAGGCTACGATTCATCGCCACGGAGCGACGATGATATCGCTATATACGTTGGTTAATGGTAATAGGGTATCGACCTACCACGGTGACGGTCTTGTGGTCTCTACGCCTACAGGCTCTACGGCATATTCGTTGAGTGTTGGAGGCCCGATTGTAGACCCCCGTTGTCGTTGCTTTATCCTCTCGCCATTGGCGCCTCACAACCTTACAATGCGACCTGTGGTAGTGCCTGATAGTGTGGAGATTGAGCTTCAACTTATGTCGCGAGGCTCGGATGCCTTTATCTCATTGGACAACCGCACATTTAGGCTTAAGGATGGGGCGCAAATTAGAATTACAAATGCCGAAGAGCAGCTTATTCTTGCGACCTCGCACAATAATACCTTCTACGACACGTTGAGAAATAAGATGATGTGGGGTGTAGACCCTCGTTAGAACGGTCAAATTATCAAGTATTGTAGTGCTGTAATCTGTTGATAATTAAGCGTATATAAATTCTCTCGCGCACGGGTGTGTATTTTTGTGGGTTTGAGATTGTGAATTGTGGAATTTATTGCGTACATTTGTCGGATATTATGAGCGAAAAAAGAGTCATACCTAAGCATGTAGCCATCATCATGGATGGCAATGGTCGTTGGGCAAAGCAGCGAGGCAAGGAGCGTTTCGAGGGACATCTAATGGGTGTTGAGTCGGTACGTGCCGTTGTTCGTGCAGCTGTGCGTAATGGCGTTGAGTGGCTTACGCTCTACGCCTTCTCTACGGAGAATTGGGGTCGTCCTCAGGAGGAGGTCGATGCCATCATGGAGCTCTTCTGCCGCACGGTGATGAACGAGGGCGAGGAGTTGGCGCGACAGGGCGTGAGAGTGAAGATTTTGGGTGAGCGTTCACGATTCTCGGAGGGCGTGTTGCAGATGATTGAGCGCATCGAGAGTGTTACGGCGGCAGCAGATAGATTGACCTTGATGCTTGCCTTTAACTACTCATCACGTCGCGAGATGGTGCTAGCAGCACAGTCGTTGGCCGAGCGTGTGGCTAAGGGAGAGATTAAGGTTGAGGATATCAACGAGGAGAGTTTTTCAAACGCTTTGATGACCTCAGGTACACCCGATCCCGACTTGATTATACGCACAAGTGGCGAGTGTCGTTTGAGTAACTTCTTGCTATGGCAGGCATCATACGCGGAGTTCTACTTCCCTGAGGTGTTGTGGCCAGACTTCAACGAGAAGGAGTTTGATAGAGCTATGGAGGCATTTGCACACCGTGAGCGTAGGTATGGTTTAGTTACAGAACAGGTGAAGGATGAAGAGTAAAATACTTATAATCTTATTTTTAGCAGTTACCTTTGGGGTTGTTGAGCTCTCAGCGCAGCAAACCGCAAGGGATTATGCTGTTGGCGATGTTGCCAACAACGAGATAACCGATACGGTGGACTTCGACCGCAACGCACCAATCCTAACGGAGGACGATGGCAAGCTATATTATATTCGCCATATTAATCTCCACGGTGTTAAGTATCTAAATCATAGTATTTTGAAGTCGTCGGCAGGTTTGGTCGAGGGCGATTCGATATATCTTCCAAGCAAGTTTATCTCCAATGCTATGCAGCGTCTATGGTCGCCAAGCTACTTCTCGAATATTCAGATTGGTGCGACTATCGAGGGAGACTCGTTGGATTTGGAGGTCTTCCTTAAGGAGCGTGCTCGAATTCTTACGTGGAACATCGAGGGTGTGACAAAGTCGAAGGCTAAGGATTTGCAGGAGGAGGTTTTGAAGTTGCGTCGTAATACGGAACTGTCTGACTATGTTATCGATAAGAATGTAAAGCTTATTAAGGAGCACTTTGCTGAGAAGGGTTTTAGAACGTGTGATGTGGATGTACGCATTACTAACGACACTCTCTATGAGCAGTGTGTAAACGTAACCTTCGATATCGATAAGGGTCCAAAGGTTAAGGTCGGTGCTATCAACTTCGAGGGCAACGAGACCTTCGATGATAAGCGTCTACGTCGTACCTTTAAGAAGACCCATCAGAAGAGTATCAACATCTTCCAAAATAAGAAACTCTTGGACGAGGAGTATGAACTTGATAAGGAGTATCTTCTCGATTTCTATAACTCGCAGGGCTATCGTAACGCTACAATCCTTAGCGATTCGATATATTATATCGATGATGAGACTCTTGGTATCGATATCAAACTCTCAGAGGGTAATAAGTACCATATTCGCAATGTAAACTGGGTTGGTAACTCGGTTTATACCACTGAGCAGCTACAGTCGATGTTTGGTGTTCACCCCGGTGACACCTACGACAAGAAGTCGATGCACAAGCGCCTCGGTATTGGCAAGGAGCAGAATCCTGAGGAGATGTCTATCTCGTCGATGTATCAGAATAGTGGCTATCTCGCATCGCAGATCGAGCCTACAGAGATTATCGTAGGTCCCGACTCGTTGGATATCGAGATTCGTATCTACGAGGGTAAGCCTTACACTATCAACGAGGTAGGTATTTCGGGTAATATGCGTGTCGACGATGAGACTATCCGTCGCGAGTTGTATGTGCGTCCAGGTGAGTTGTACAATCGTGCACTTATCATGCAGACGATGCGTACCCTTGCAGGTATGGGTCATTTTGACGAGCAGTATATCGTTCCAGATATGCAGCCAGTATCTGACGAGTTGGTAAATATTAACTGGCCACTTCAGGAGAAGGCATCAGATCAGTTTAATATCGCTGGTGGTTGGGGTGCTGGTACCTTTGTAGGTAGCATTGGTGTTACGCTCAATAACCTTTCGATGAAGAACCTCTTTAAGAAGGGTGCTTGGCAGCCATACCCATCGGGTCAGAATCAGAAGCTATCTATCTCGGGTCAGACAAACGGTACATACTACAAGGCGTTGTCGATGAGCTTTACCGACCCTTGGCTTGGTGGTCGCCGTCCTAACTCGTTCACCTTGTCGGGATATATTTCGGAGCAGAATAACGCATACTATGTATGGCAGACGGCAACGATGTACTACCGCTCTATGGGTCTCTTTGCTGGTTTCGGTAAGCGTATGCAGTGGCCTGATCCATACTTTACTTTCTATGGTGAGTTTGGTTATCAGCGCTACGACCTTCATGGCTGGAATTCGTTTATCCTAAATAATGGTAAGGCTAATACGCTATCGTTGAAGCTCGTCTTCCAACGCTCATCTGCCGATTCTCCATTCTTCGCTCGTTCGGGTTCTGAGTTTACACTCTCGGTGCAGGCGACACCTCCATTCTCGTTGTGGGATGGCAAGGATTACGCCGCTCTTAGCCAGGAGAATACCGATGCTGCCAAGCAGGAGATGTATCGTTGGATTGAGTTCCACAAGTGGTTGTTGAAGGGGCGCTGGTACTATCCTGTGACCAACGATCAGAAGTTGATTCTTATGCTCGGTGCCGAGATGGGTTACTTGGGCAACTATAACGAGAATAAGGTATCTCCATTTGAGCGCTTCGAGATTGGTGGTGACGGTATGACGGGTTACAATATGTATGGTGTCGATATCATCGCATTGCGTGGTTACGACGATGGTGCTCTCGATCCATCTAACTACTACTCTGTGGCTTATAATAAGTACACCATGGAGCTTCGCTATCCAGTAATCCTTAAGCCAAGCTCTTCGATCTACGTGCTCGGCTTCTTGGAGGGTGGTAGTGGTTTCAACTCGTGGAGCGAGTTCTCGCCATTTAAGATTAAGCGTTCGGCAGGTGTTGGTGTTCGTATGTTCTTGCCTGTTGTCGGTCTTATTGGTGTCGACTGGGGTTATGGCTTCGATATGCCATTTGGCTCTACAGAGCGTAGTGGCTCGCAGTTCCACTTTGTACTTGGACAGCAATTCTAATAAAGTTTGGCAATAAATTTGAGAATTACTCATTTATATTTATAGGACGATAAATATTTGCATTATGAGAAGAGTAATTTTGGCAATCGTGGCGGTGCTTTTCACCGTGGGTGCTGCGTCGGCGCAGAACTATATGGTTGTAGATAGCGAGAAGGTATTTAAATCTTTGGCGGAGTATAATAGTGCCCTTGAGCAGATTGATAACCTATCGAAGAGCTATCAGGAGGCTGTAGATACTAAGTTCCAGGAGGTCGAGAAGCTCTACAACAACTATATGCAGCAGCGCGCCTACCTCTCTGCGAGCTCACGCCAGCAGGTAGAGCAGCAGATTTTGGATCTTGAGGCTCAGGCTACAGCCTATCAGGAGTCTCTATTTGGTGCCGAGGGCGAGCTTATGAAGCGCCGTATGGAGCTTATACAGCCTATCCAAAGCAAGGTCTTTAGCGCGATTGAGAGCTACTCAAAGCAGAATGGCTATGACCTTGTAATAGATATTGCAGCCAACCCAACGGTGCTCTACTACTCTGAGAGTGTGAATCGTACCCAGGCTATTATTGAGTCATTGAAATAGATAAATTTTTAGTATATAGTTTTTATGAAGAAGTTTTTGAAACTAACCCTTGCTGTTGTGCTTATGGTAAGTGCTACAGCTGTTAGCGCCCAGAAGTTCGGTCGCGTAGATTTGGCTGCTGTTGTAACCAATATGGCAGAGTTCAAGGAGGCTCAGACCAACCTTGAGGCTTACGGTCGTGATCTTCAGGATCAGCTTGAGCAGATTCAGGTGGAGTTCAACAAGCTCTACGCTGAGTACGAGAAGAATGTTACAACCTACACAGATACCGTTCGCCAGCTTAAGGAGCGCGAGCTTACTGAGCTCCAGCAGCGCTTCCAGGACTTCCAGCAGCTTGCACAGCAGGATATGGCAAAGAAGGAGGCAGAACTTATGAATCCTATCTATGAGAAGGCTAACGATGCTATTAAGCAGGTATCATCTGCAGGTGGCTATGTAGCTATCTTTAGCACCACTTCAGATCAGCCAGCCGCTGCTGGTCTTGCATACTTTGACCCAGCGCAGCTAACAGATATTACGCCAGAGGTAAAGGCTGCCCTCGGCATTCAGTAATTTCTTGTGATAAGGGGTCATCTTCGACTCTTCAGTCAAACTGGCGAATGGGAAATACGCTTAGTATGTCCCATCCGCCAGTTTTCGTGTCAGAGCCAAATCTGACCCCTTCTGACAAGAAATTAGGTCGTGCTACCCTGTATGTCTGTGTTTATTTCGCTTTTGCAAGCGACAGCTACGCTGAAAGGGCAAAAGGGGCAGAAGCGGCAGAAAGGGTTTTACTAATTACTAATTCCCCCTTTGGCCTCTAAGGCCTCTAAGGCCCCTTTATAAATCTCGCGCGAAGCGCACCTTACTTTTCAGTTTTTAGTTTTCAGTTTGTTACGCGATGCGCTCGATTTTGCTCTTGGCGTAGTCGAGGTGATAGTCGTTTTACACTCTTTTATTCTCCCATTACCTCTATATTCCCCATACTATTGTTGTTCGTTTGGGAAATATTTTCTAAATTTGTAGTGCTATTCACATTGAATAGCAGTTGTCAATGATACAATTTTTAGACATGAAATCAGTTGAGAATTTAGTAACGAGTCCTCTTAAGGGACTCTTTGCCCGCGGTTCACATAGGTGTAATTCCATAGGTATAGAGGGGGCTATTTTAACCTTATCTCGTTTAATATGCTTATTCTTGTTTGTTGTATTCCCTTGCTCAACTCTATTCGGTGCGCCTTTGAAGAGTGTCTCGTGTGCTGAGCAGATAGATATCCCTTGCAGGTATGCCGACTTCCTACATCTCCCACACGATCTTAGGGGTCACTTTGACTTTGATGAGGCTGTGGAGGAGGCTAAAAGTGTGGATAAGCCAATCCTTGTATATGTTGTAGGTCACGCTTGTAACAACTGCCGCGAGATGGAGAATGTGGTATGGAGCGACTCGAAGGTATTGCCAATGCTTCAGAACGACTTTGTTATCTGCGCACTATACGTTGACGATATGACAAAAGTCGAGGGTGGCAAGCGTTTGGGTTCTATCAATTCTAAGTTCGTACTGGAGCGCTGGGGTATAAATGCACAGCCAGGCTATGTCCTTCTCTCTCCCGATGGCGAGAAGGTCTTGGCTGCCCCACGCGGTTATGATTGCGATATCAATGCATTTGTAGAGTTCTTAAGCGAGGGACTATCTCCAAAAATTACACCAAAGAGTTTCGGTATTGTTCAGAATGAAAACGAGGGCTCCCCAGTAGAGTGGCTCATTAGCGCAGAAGATAATGGCGATGGAACCTTCGATGTAACTTTTGATGCGACTATCGCTGAGGACTTCCACGGCTACCCTATGACCGATTTCTCTGCACCTTACTTTGAGTTTGACAACGTCGAGATTGTGGGTGAGGTTGTAGAGCCGCTTACAGCCCAGGAGCGCTCAGATGATTTTGGTGGTACATCATTCATCTACTACGATAAGGCAACATATATCTTTACTGTAAAGGCAAATCCTAGTCAGAAGATAAGTGGCTTTATTCAGGCAATAATCTGCACTAACGATACTAACCAGTGTACAGCGAACCTCGCTGAGTTCGTTATTTTTATGCCAGCTTGTGCGTACTAATTCGAGAATTTAATCAATACAAATGGCTGCCTAAGTCGGGCAGCCATTTATTGTTACGCGATGCGCTCGATTTTGCTCTTGGCGTAGTCGAGGGTGATGACCTTCTCGCCGTCGGTAGGCATATCGAACATCACATCCATCATTATCGCCTCGCAGATGGTGCGGAGACCTCGTGCACCGAGTTTGAACTCAACAGCCTTATCTACGATATACTCGAGAACATCCTCCTCGAAACGGAGTTTGATATCGTCGAGCTCCATAAGGCACTCGTACTGGCGGATAATAGAGTTCTTAGGCTCTGTAAGGATTGAACGTAGCGCCTCGCGCTCCAATGGCTCCATATAGGTAAGCACTGGAAGACGACCAATAAGCTCTGGGATAAGACCGAAAGAGCGTAGGTCCTGAGGCTGGATATACTGCATAATATTGTTCTCGTCGATGCGCTTATTTACAGATGCACCGTAGCCGATAGCATTTGTATTTAGTCGCATAGCGATCTTCTTCTCGATGCCGTCGAAGGCACCACCGCAGATAAACAATATATTAGAGGTATCAACCTGGATATACTGCTGGTCGGGGTGCTTGCGACCACCCTGAGGTGGAACGTTCACAACCGTACCCTCCAAGATCTTAAGCAGAGCCTGCTGCACACCCTCGCCCGATACATCGCGGGTGATAGATGGGTTGTCGCCCTTGCGTGCAATCTTGTCGACCTCGTCGATAAAGATGATACCGCGCTCGGCGGCCGCCACATCGTAGTCTGCAGCCTGAAGCAAGCGAGAGAGAATGCTCTCCACATCCTCGCCCACATAACCTGCCTGGGTCAATGCTGTAGCATCGACAATAGAGAATGGTACGTGGAGCAACTTAGCAATTGTGCGCGCCATAAGGGTCTTGCCGGTACCTGTAGGACCAACCAGCACGATGTTTGACTTATCGAGCTCTACATCCTGTGTCTTACCCTTAGCAAGCAATCGTTTGTAGTGGTTGTACACCGCAACAGATAGATACCTCTTAGCTGTGTCTTGACCGATAACATACTCATCAAGGAAGCTCTTGATGCGATCTGGGCGCATAAGGTCCTCCTTCTTAAGTGGGCGGAACTTAGAGTTGCCACTCTTCGCCTTTTTGCTACCCTTGGCGATGATATCGTGCTCTACAAGTAGGTCGTAGCCGTGCTCGATGCACGATGCGCAGATAGAGGAGCCATCTGCTCCATTAAACATTAGCGCCACCTCGTTGGCTGGAGCACCGCAGAAGGAGCAGTGTGCGCCATTGTGCTCGCCACCTTTTCGTGATTTCTGTGTCATAGCCTACTTGCGCTTAGTTTGAATAATATCGATAAGACCATACTCCTTTGCCTCCTGGGCTGTGAGCCAGTAGTCGCGGTCTGCATCCTTCTCAATCTTCTTAATAGATACACCAGAGTGGTGTGATAGAATCTCATATAGCTCCTTCTTAGTCTTAGCAATCTCGCGAGCCGTAATCTCGATATCCGAAGCCTGACCCTGAGCGCCACCAAGTGGCTGGTGAATCATCACACGCGAATGAGGTAGTGCCGAGCGCTTGCCTGCAGCACCTGCCGTTAGAAGCACAGCACCCATGGATGCTGCCATACCAGTACAGATGGTTGCTACATCCGACGTGATAAGTTGCATGGTGTCGTAGATGCCCAAACCTGCCGATACTGAGCCGCCAGGAGAGTTGATATATAGTTGAATATCCTTATCTGGACCTACAGACTCAAGGAAGAGCAACTGTGCTTGGATGATATTAGCTGCGTCGTCGTAGATAGGCGCACCGAGGAAGATGATGCGATCCATCATCAATCGTGAGAAGACATCCATAGCTGCAACATTAAGGTGGCGCTCCTCGATAATCGTTGGCGACACGTAGTTGTTAATTTCTGAACGGAAGTCGTGTAGTGTCATCGAGTTGATGCCACAATGTAGTCGTGCGTATTTCTCAAACTCTTTCATTGTTTCATAGCTTATTTAAGGAAAGAGGCTATCCTACGATTGCGGGATAGCCTCTTTGCCTATTGTGTTGTTTACAAGGGCTTAATTAAGCCATCTCAGAAGCAAGCTTTGCGAACTCATCAGCAGAGATAGCCTTCTCTGTGATCTTCACCTTGCCACGGATGTACTCAACAACCTTCTCCTCAAAGAGCTTCTCGTAGATCTTCTGAAGCTGCTCCTTGTTGTCCATAATCTGCTTTGCGAAGTTCTCAAGCATATCTGCTGGTGCAGATGGCATACCGTACTGAGCAAACTGCATCTGAGCAAACTGCAT
>JAEIGA010005055.1_pt1 | contig 20255 bp, 16 predicted proteins | sample 9270691 | NCBI WGS metagenome assembly JAEIGA01 (sample SAMN17057246, study PRJNA624740) | gut metagenome | biome: biome; isolation source: fecal sample | host: Bos grunniens | place: China: Xizang | collected 2019 | reverse complement strand
TCGCTACTGGCCGTTCATTGAACAGTAACGAACAGCCGTCACTACATGCGGCGGCATTGTTCCGAATTTCCCTCATCATCATTTACAGTCTGACAGATCCTCTGAGACGGCGGTCGACGGCGTCTCTTTCTGCCTTCAGAAATCGGAGGGCCGCGGCCCGGTCTCTGTTTAACTGATCGCTGAGTTCCTCCAGCCCTTTAAACCTGACTTCGTCGCGATGTTTCTTAAGGAAAAACACTTCGATGATCTCATCGTAGACATCCCTGTCAAAGTTCAGGATATTGGTTTCAATATTTTTCCCGTAAAGTCCGACGGTAGGTTTGTTGCCGACATTTGTGATGCTTTCATAGAGCTCGCCGCCGATCAGGCTCCTGGTGAAATAGACTCCGTTTGGAGGCGTCACCATCGTCTGATCCACAGAGATGTTACAGGTAGGAAAACCGATCGTCCTGCCGAGCTGATTGCCTTTAATCACGAGCCCTCTGATCGAATAGCAGCGTCCCAGCAGTTCTCCGGCTCTTTCCATGTCTCCTTCCGCAACACACTGACGGATGAGGGTACTGCTGACGATTTCCCCTCCATCCATAACCATGGGCATGACGGTTACATCGAAACCATATTTTTCACCGGCTTTTTTCAGGTCTTCTGAATTGCCGCCTGCTTTATATCCATAAGTGAAGTTGGTTCCGCACACGGCTCCGGCGGCCTGAAATCTGTCGACCATGATCTCCTTCACAAAGTCTTCCGGAGCCTGATGCATCACATAATCATCAAAGGGAATCGAAAAAACATAGTCAACTCCCAGTGAACGGAGCAGTTCCATTTTTACATCCGGATAGATGATATTGCGAACCACGATTTCGCCGGCGAGGACGTTCCGTGGATGGTCCTGAAATGTGAAGACTGCGCTCTTCACGCCCTTTTCTCTGGCCTGCGCGGTCGCCGTCTCGATAAGAGAACGGTGTCCTCTGTGGATGCCGTCAAAATTGCCCAGCGCCACTACAGCAGGATCTGTATTCTGGATTTCCTTCAAACTGTTAAAAATAATCATCTGAAAAACACCTTATCAGCTGTCAGCACACCATTGACCGGATTTCTCACAGCTGTTCCGATAAATGTTTTGTCAGGAGCATATATCCTGTAAGAATTGCTGAATTGTGAACCCTCTGGTTCTGTATTGTCTTCTGATATCACTGCGACTCTGCCGGATATTTTACCGCCATTAATGAATTTCGCAGCTTCTTCCTCCGGCAGGATGATCGAACCGAAGTCCGGAATCATCGCATCGATCGGCGTCAGAAATCTGCTCATATCCGCTTTCAGAGGACCGTCTCTGCGAACGGACATGATCGCTTCCGGAGTCAGTCCTTCGCAGGCAGATACATGATCCAGGATCTCTTCAAAAGTAACGGCGTCTGCAAGCCTCATACTGCCGCTCGAAGTCCTGATCAGCATGCTCATCAGCGCGCCGCAGCCCAGCTTTCTGCCTGCATCTTCACAGATTGTCCGTATATAAGTACCACGGGAACATTCTATATCAAACAGGACCTTCCCCTCTTCTTCAAGTACGCGCACCGGCTCCAGGCTGTAGACCGTAATCTTTCTCGGCCTGACCTCGACCTGTTCTCCCTGTCTGGCATAATGGTAGAGTCTTTTTCCGTTGACCTTCACCGCCGAGTACATAGGAGGATATTGCAGCTGTTCCCCTTTGAATGATTCCAGCACCTTCAGCACATCCTCTGCGCGGACATTTTCTGCCGATTCCGGATCCTCGTTGAGGGTTTTTCCCCAGATATCTCCCGTATCTGTCATTCTGCCCAGCATCATTTCACAGCGGTAGCTTTTTCTGTCCTGATCCAGATAAGCAGCTGCTCTGGTCGCTTTGCCGACACAGACGCACAGTACGCCGCAGGCTGAGGGATCCAGAGTGCCTGTATGGCCGATCTTTTTGATCCGCAGGATCCGACGGAGGGAGGCGACCACATCATGAGAGGTCATTCCTGCCGGCTTCAGGAGGTTAATAAATCCGTCCACGTGCTTTATTCTCCCTTCAATTCGCCTGTCTATTCTGCCACTTCCTGTTCTCCGGCGGCAGTTTCACTGTCCTCCGGGAGGGCATGCGCCTCGTCATATTCCTTCAGGGCGTCTTCTACGGCTCTGATCATGAGCGGAATGGATTCCTCCATGGACATTTCCATGGTACAGCCAGCTGCATGTTCATGGCCTCCGCCCCCGAATTTCAGGCAGATCTCGGCCACATCAATGTAATCCTTGCTGCGGAAACCCACCTTGACCTCATTATTTTTCTTTTCACGCAGGAATACCGCGACTTCAACGCCGTTGATATCACGGATTTTGGAGTTAATCCCATCGCTCTCACTGGTTTTTGCTCCTGCTTCATTGTACATGTCCAGTGTAACATAAGCCAGGGAAGCTCTTCCGTTACAGAAGATCTGCATATGGCTCATTATCATGGCGTGGAGCTTCAGCTTCTGAGGGCGTTCGCTCTGATACAGAATAATATTGATTTTTTTCGTATTGATGCCCAGCGCATACAGATCGGATGTGATCAGATGCGTTTTACGGGTCGTATTGACATACTGGAAATTTCCCGTGTCGGTAACGATACCGGCGTAAAGCGCCTCTGCGGTCTCCACATCGATCTCCAGCCCCATATACAGGTAAAGCTCATACATGAGCTCTGCTGTGGCGGATGCCCAGGGATCAATGAGACTGACATCTGCAAACTCCACAAATGCTTTGTGATGATCGATACAGGCGCTGCGGCGTCCGCATTCGCGGAAAAGTCTCTGCCGTTCCGGAAACCTGTCGAGATTGCTGCAGTCCAGGGCGATACAGAGATCTCTCTGCGGAAGGTCGTCCTGGTCTGTCGCGAAGATCACATATTCCTTATCCATGAATTTCAGGTTGTCCGGAATCTCGTCCTCCATCAGGATATCGGCTTCTTTGCCGAGCTTCCTCATCATATGGCAGAGAGATGCACAGGAACCGATGGCGTCGCCATCTGCGACGTAATGAGGAAAAATATACATGGAATCCGACGATATGAGAAGATCCCGGATCTTCTTCATATCTGGTGTTCTTTCATCCTCCTGAAGCTTGTAAATGAGCTCCGGTGCTTTCTTTTCCTCTGTCAGGTCAAAGCCTCTTTCGTCTCTCACAGGACGGCCTTTGCTGTCTGTTCTGCTGTGGTCAACATCCGCCGGTCCTGAAACCACCTTTTCTTCCGGTCCCCTGTCTGCATCTTCAGATTCTTCGTCCCCGCTGTCCTTTTCCCCATCATTTCCGATCTGCAGACTGTCGAGAACCCTGGACATATGACGTCCATATTCCAGGGATTCGTCGACCTTGAAGGAAAGCTCCGGTACGTGTCTGATTTTTACTCTGCGTCCAATTGTTTTCCTTATAAAGCCCGAGGCCTTCATAAGCCCCTCGATCGCTTCTTCTTTCTCATTATGGGAGGCATCATCGCTGACACTGCCTCCCAGTACAGTGATATAGACGGTCGCGTAGCTGCCGTCTGCAGATACATCCACATCAGTGACGCTGATCATTTTGTCAGTCAGCCGCGGGTCTTTCAGATCCTTGAGAAGGAGATCACTGATGATTTTCCTTATTTCTCCGCCTAGACGCCCTTTTCTGTAGCTGTGTGCCATATCTTCTCCTCAATCTGTCTGTTGAATCTGCCTATCTTTCTACCTCGACCATCTTGTAGGCTTCGATCACGTCTCCGTCTTTGATGTCGTTGAAATTCTCGATGCCGATACCACATTCGTAGCCGCGCGCCACCTCTCTGGCATCGTCCTTGTAACGTTTGAGAGAGGAGATCGATCCTTCGTGAATGACAATCCCGTCTCTGACCAGGCGGATACCGGCATTTCGCTCGACCTTGCCGTCTGTGACATACGCACCGGCAACCGTTCCGACATTCGGTACCTTGAAGGTATTCCTGACCTCTGCGCTCCCGATGACGACTTCTTTGACCTCAGGCGTCAGCATTCCCTTCAGGGCTGCTTCCACATCCTCTATGATTTCATAAATGACCGTATAAGTCCTGATCTCTACATTTTCTCTGGCCGCAAGGGCTGTGACTGCCGAAGCCGGTCTGACATTGAAACCGATGATGACTGCATTGGAAGTACTGGCCAGCATAACATCGGATTCGTTGATTGCTCCGACGCCTCTGTGTACGATATTGACGGCCACCTCTTCATTCTTCAGCTTTTCGAGAGAAGTGACCAGTGCTCCGACAGAGCCCTGTACATCCGCCTTGACCAGAAGGTTCAGTTCTCTGACTTCACCCTGTTTGATCTGATTGAAAAGATCTTCAAGGGATATGCCTGCAGACTTCTGCTGGAGAACCTGTTCTCTCTGCTTGGCTTTTCTGTTTTCTGCGATCTCTCTGGCTACTTTGTCGGAGTCAACCGCATTAAAGGTGTCGCCGGCTTCCGGAACTTCGTCCAGACCCAGGACCTCTACCGCTGTCGCAGGGCCTGCTTTACTGATCTTGGAACCCTTATAGTTTGTCATGGCCTTCATCCTGCCGTAACAGTTGCCTGCTACGATGGACATGCCCTGCTTCAGAGTTCCGTTCTGGATCAGGAGTGACGCCACCGGACCCTTCTGCTTGTCCAGCTTTGCTTCGATTACGGTTCCGAGAGCGAGACGGGACGGGTTTGCTTTCAGTTCCATCATTTCCGACTGAAGCAGGATCATCTCCAGAAGAGAATCAATGCCTTCTCCGGTCTTGGCCGACACAGGCACACTGATGACGTCGCCGCCCCAGTCTTCAACCAGAATCCCGTTATTCGCCAGATCTTCTTTTACTTTATTGACATTGGCGCCAGGCTTGTCCATCTTATTGATCGCCACAATCACTGGAACATTCGCCGCCTTGGCGTGACTGATCGCCTCGATCGTCTGAGGCTTGACACTGTCGTCTGCCGCAACGACCAGTACGGCGATATCTGTGATATAGGCGCCGCGCGCTCTCATGGCTGTAAAGGCTTCGTGTCCCGGCGTATCGAGGAAGACGATCCGGTTCCCCTGATAAGTAATCTCTGATGCGCCGATATGCTGCGTGATGCCGCCGGATTCCGTAGCCGTGACATCGGAATTTCTGATTTTATCGAGCAGGGACGTCTTGCCGTGGTCGACATGTCCCATGACGGTGATCACCGGAGGACGGGATCTGAGATCCTCTTCTTTATCCTCGAAATTCTCGATACCCGCTTCGACAGCATCTTCTTCCACGCCTCCGATGACGATCTGCTTATTGAGTTCATCCCCGAGAATCTGCACCGTATCAGCATCCAGATTTTCATTCATATTCGCCATGATTCCCATCTTCATCAGCTTCATGATGATATCTGACGGGCTGATTTCGATCTGCTCCGCAAGTCCCTTTACAGTAATAGGAACATCGACAACATATGCGCCTGCAGGAATTGCGTTCGCCTTCTCTTCTTCAAGACGTCTGGCTTCTTTCCTCTGCTCTTTTCTCTGATTCTTATTATGTGAATGCTTCGGTCTGCTGGCTTTCATCATATTCGGTCTGCTGTTCCCGTTCTTTGCGTTATTGCTGCGTTTTTCTTTTGTATTTTTTCTGCCGCCCTGTGATCTGCGGTCAGCGTCATTTCCCTGATTTCTGTCACTATGGGAAGTGTTCTGCTTTCTGTTCTGCTGACTGGAGTTGTTTTTGCTGTCCTTCTGTCCGCTGTTCCTGTCCGTACGGCTGTTTCTGCTGCCGCGGCCTTCCGCGCCGCTGCTCTGAGAAGCGTTTCTCTGATTTCTTCCGGAAGCGCCCCCGCCTCGATTTTCGTCTTCTCTGCCTTTTTTGCTGCGGTCTTCTTTCTTGCCGCCGCTCTGGGCCTGATTCCTGGCAGAGCGTTCGCTTCTGCCGCTCTGACTGCCGGTTCTGTCACCCGATGCTCTGTCGTTTTTCTTTCCGGACACTGTCTTCGGACCTGCCGCGCTCTTCTGATCAGGATCCTTCTTCCCTGTCTTTTTCTGTCCGTCATTCCTGTGGGCAGACTCACTCTGTCCTGAATTCTTCTGCCTGACTGCCTTCTTCGGTTCTTTTTTCTGCGGAACGCTCTCATTTTCACCGGATTCATGATCAGCAGCGGCCTTTGTTTCTTTTTTCTGTCCGATGCCCTTTACTGCATTACGAAGCGAATTCTCATAGTCCTTCGTAAGAGAATTCATGTTGCTTTTAATATTCTGTATTCCAAGGCTATGCAGTTTCTGCAGTGCTTCTTTGCTGGTGATTCCCAGCTCCTTAGCCAGTTCATATACTCTCATTCGTCAGCCTTCCCTCCTGTTATTTGGAAACTATCGTTTCATTTCCGATCTCCTTTATCATCACATCCGCGATATTCCTGTCTGTTATTCCGTACACGCTGATTCCGTCCATGCCAGCTGCCGCGGACAGTTCATCCGTGCTGCCGTAACTTACATAAGGAACATCATATCTGCTGCACAGTGACTCAAACTTGTCTTTTGTATTATCAGAAGCATCTTCTGCCACTAAAATCATTCTGATCCTTCCCCGTCCCAGGGCTCCGAGACAGGTTCTGTATCCCGGCAGGATCTTTCCCGCCCTGCGGGCCAGGCCGAGATAACGCTCAGGTCTCTGTCTTTTCATACTTTTCAAGCTCCGTGAACACCGCTGCGACATCCTGAGAATCCAGTTTCATGCCAAGACTCCGGGACAGAGCATTTTTCTTCCGCGCCTTTTCCAGACAGGCCGGATCTGGACAGAGATAGACACCTCTTCCATTGGCCCTGCCGGACGCATCCAGCGCGATATGACCATCGCCCTGACTGACGATCCGGATCAGCTCTTTTTTTGGTCTGGAAGTCATGCATCCCGCACAGCGGCGCATGGGTATTTTTTTCTGCTTCATTTATTCCTCATCCCCGTCATCCAGGAAAAAGATCCCATCCTCGTCCGCGCCGGATTCCCCTTCACTATTCTCTTCTCCGTCTTCCATGAAAAAGACGAATTCTCCGGAGTTCTCCTGCTCTGTTTCAGAGTTTTCATCATAACCGCTGTCCAGAATTTCTTCTTCAGAGTAGCCCGTACCTTCTGCCTCAGAGCTCTCCTCTCTGTTCTCACTGTCTTCGGCCGCTTTCGTGAAAAAGGACTCAGCGCCGCCGGCTTCTTCAAACTGAGTATGGCTCTTTATATCGATCTTCCAGCCGCAGAGTCTGGCTGCCAGCCTTACATTCTGTCCTCTCATGCCAATCGCGAGAGAAAGCTGGTAGTCAGGGACCACGACAGAAGCAGATTTTTCTTCTTCATTGACGAAGACTTCTTCTGCCTTTGCCGGACTGAGAGAACTTCTGATAAGCTCTGCGGGATCAGTCGACCATTGAATGATATCGATCTTTTCTCCGAAAAGTTCATCGACAACAGCCTGTACCCTGCTCCCTCTCGGTCCGATACAGGATCCGACCGCATCGATATCCGGTGATTCTGTAAAAACGGACATCTTGGTCCTGGAGCCGGCTTCTCTGGAAATACTCCGGATCTCCACCAGGCCTTCTCTGATTTCAGGAACCTCCAGCTCAAAAAGTCTTTTGACCAGTCCCGGATGAGATCTCGACAGAAAGATCTGTGTCCCTCTTCCGGTCTTTCTGACATCCATGATATAGACTCTGATCCGGCTGCCGATCATATATTCTTCCCCTGCGACCTGTTCTCTCGATGAAAGGATTCCTTCAGTCCGGTTGATGTCAATGTAGATGGTTCCGTTGCTGATCCTGGAAATCTCTCCGGTCACGACTTCTCCGATCCTCTCATGGAATTCGTCATAGACCGAATTCCGTTCAGCCTCGCGGATCCGCTGTACCACGACCTGCTTTGCTGTCTGGGCGGCAATCCTGCCGAAATTCTTCGGGATGACCTTCTGCTCGATGACATCGCCAATCTCGTAGCCCGGATCGAGAGCATGAGCTTCGTCCAGTGTCAGCTCATCGTAGTCGTTCATGACGTCTTCATCCGGAACGACCGTTTTTACCATATATACGCTGACCTCACCTGTTTTTCTGTCAATCTCGACACGAACATTCTGGGAATTCGCGTAATTTTTCTTATATGCCGCTATGAGCGCCTGCTCGATCGCGTCAAGCAGGTCATCTTTTGAAATATCTTTTTCTCTCTCAAGGTCGTCCATTGCGGCAAGGAATTCTTTATTCATCGCACACCTTTCCTATCGGGTCCAAGAACGGTTATTCTTGCTCTATCTGCAGTGTTCCCTTCCGGCACAGTCTTTTCACGCTCTGCCTGCTCCCGGGACGGAAACCGGGCTGTCGTCACAGGAAACCGGAAACTCTGCCTTTCTTCTAAAATACCACGGCCAGCCTGATTCTGGCGATACTTTCGGAAGGAATCTCCAGAACTTCTCCGGATTCTCCCTTCAGCCGCACGATACCGTCTTCACGGCCCAGCAGCTCTGCCGTAAACTGTTTGCTTCCATTGACCGGTTTATACAGGCCGATATCAACCAGCCTTCCGGCGAATCTCACATAATCCGAGTCATGAATCAGGGGTCTGTCCAATCCCGGCGAAGAGACTTCCAGCGTATAAGTTTCTTCCAGAGGATCCTCCCTGTCAAGGGCGTCAGAAAGCCAGCGGCTCACTTCCTCGCATTCCTCTACGCTTACATATCGTTCGTTTCCATCCTCATCCGGGGATTTATCCAGATACACTCTGAGATATTTTTCTCTGCCTTCTTTTACGTATTCTACATTGAACAGCTCGAGATCACGCTGAGGCAGGCAGTCTGTGAGCATCCCGGCCACGATGTCCTTTATTTTTCTTTTCGCCATGTCTTCTCCTCCCGGGCCAGCCGAACTTTGCCCATACAGCACACAGAGAGTGGGCAGTGACCCACTCTCTGTTATTAACAGATAATTAATGCATGCCCCGTTCACTCCGACAGAGATTCAACGTGTTGACATTAATTTGATTTACGTCAGGACATTATAGCATATCCTCTGCTCAATAGCAAGCAGCAGAAGGAAAAGCGCAAAAAGAACTCAGGCTACATCATCCCCATTCCAGTTGCGAGATCAAAGAGATTCATCTGATCAGAATCAGGAATTCCTTCCAGAACACCGTATTTTTTCAACGTTTCCACGTTGCTGGAATTGACACTGGTTCTCATCGTCAGATCCTCAATGGAACTGAATGCCCTTTTTTCATATTCGGCAGCGATACTGGTCGCAGCAGTTTCTCCCATGCCTTCCAGCGCCCGGAAAGGCAGTCTGACCCTGCCGTTTTCAACAGAAAATTTCGTTCCTTTTGAATGTCCGAACTGAACAGGAAGGAATTCATAACCGCGGGCATACATTTCGTAAGCCACTTCATAGACCGGAACTTCATCCTGCTCCTTTTTCGTCGCTTCCTTTCCCATCTTGTTGATCGCATCCATGCGGTCGAGAACAGCCTGGGCTCCGGCCAGGATCACATCCGCATTAAAGAAATCAATCTTTGTCGTGAAATGAGTCGCATAGAATTCCGGCGGATAGTAAACCTTGAAATAAGCGATTCGATAGGACATCATGACATAGGCGACTGCATGAGCCTTCGGAAACATGTACTGAATTCTCTTACAGGATTCGATATACCAGTCCGGTACATCGTGCTCCCTCATGATCTGCTCCCTTTCTTCTGTAACCCCCTTGCCCTTACGGACTTTTTCCATAATGTCAAACGACACCTTCTTCGGAACGCCCTTACCGATCAGATAGTTCATGATATCGTCTCTGGTAGCGATGGCGTCGTCCATGGTCGCCTGACCTGTCTTTATAAATTCCTGGGCGTTGTTGACCCATACATCCGTGCCGTGCGAAAAACCGGAGATTCTGACCAGAGCCGAAAATTTAGACGGTCTGGTCTCATCCAGCATCTGCCGGGTGAAGGGGGTCCCGAATTCCGGTATGCCGAAGGTTCCATGCTTCAGCCGGTAATTCTCCATCTTTATATCCAGAGCATCTGTATTCAGGAAAATACTGCTGACTTTCGGATCGCTGAGAGGGATATCTTCAGGTGAAACTCCGGTCATATCTTCCAGCATCCTGATCATGGACGGAACATCGTGCCCCAGAATATCCAGCTTGAGCAGGTTTTCATCGATCTTGTGATAATCAAAATGAGTTGTGATAATATCTTTTACAGCTCCTTCAGAAGGATGCATGACCGGGCAGAACTCGAAAATCTCGTGATCTTCCGGTACGACGACGATCCCTCCCGGATGCTGTCCGGTCGTCTTTCTGACGCCGGTACAGCCCAGGGCCAGACGCTTCATCTCACATGGATTGGCTGTCTTTTCCCGTTCCTGGAAATAATTTCTGACATAGGCGAGGGCCGTTTTTTCCTTGATGGTACTGATCGTACCGGCCTTGAATACATTCTTTGAGCCGAAAATTTCTTCCACGTATTTGTGCGCCACCGGCTGGTATTCACCGGCGAAGTTGAGATCGATATCCGGTTCCTTGTTGCCGCTGAATCCAAGAAACGTCTCAAATGGAATATTGAACCCGTCCTTTTTGTACGGAGTTCCGCAGACAGGACAGAGTTTATCAGGCATATCGACGCCGCAGTCATACTCCGTACTATCGACAAATTCCGAATGCCTGCAGTCAGGGCAGACATAATGAGGCGGCAGCGGATTAACCTCAGTAATCCCGTCCATGGTCGCCGCAAAGGAGGATCCGACGGAACCCCTGGAGCCAACCAGATAACCGTCAGAAAGTGATTTCTGTACCAGCATCTCGGCCGCAACATACATGACTGCATATCCGTTTTCAATGACGGAATTCAACTCTTTTTCCAGCCGTTCTTCCACAAGCTGCGGCAGAGGATCTCCGAAAATGCTTCGTGCTTTTTCGTAGCAGCGGGTTCTCAGTCTCTCCTCCGCCCCCTCGATCTTCGGAGGATATTTGCCTTCAGGCACCGGCTTCAGGACTTCCACGGAATCAGCGATTTTCTGAGGATTGTCCACGACAATCTCCTCCGCTTTCTCCGGTCCAAGATAAGCGAATTCCTCCAGCATCTCATCCGTGGTTCTGAGCCAGAGTCTCGGATCTTCCGGCAGTTCCCGGAATCCATGAGCCGCCATGATGATATTTCTGTAAATATGGTCCTCCCGGTTCAGGTAATGGGCGTCCGAGGTGGCCACAACCGGTTTGCCCGTCTTCTCTCCGAGAGCGACAATACGGCGGTTGAAATCGAGCAGTTCTTCCTCGGTTTTGACCAGCCCCTTCTCCAGCATAAACAGATTATTCGTCCGGGGCTGGATTTCGAGATAATCATAGAAAGATGCGATCTCCATGAGCCGATCCTCCGGAGCGCCGTCCCGCAGCGCCCGGAACAGTTCCCCCGCCTCACAGGCCGAACCGATGATCAGACCCTCTCTGTATTTGCTGATCAGCTGTTTCGGCATCCTCGGCCTTTTATAGAAATAATCCAGGAAAGAATAGGAGACCAGTTTATAAAGGTTCTTCAGTCCGGTCTGATTCTTTGCAATGAGAATAATATGATAGGAGGGATTGGACTTGTAATCGAGACTGCCGTCCGGATTTTCGACGGCATTGACCAGATATCCTTCACATCCATAGAGGATTTTGATCTTGTCGCCGGCTGCCCTGGCCGCGTCCGGAAATGCCTGGACAACGCCGTGATCCGTAATCGCCACTGCCTTATGCCCCCACCGGATGGCGGTCTTCACGAGATCTCCGACCTCCATGACACCGTCAACCTGACTCATTTTTGTATGCACATGGAGCTCGACACGCTTTCGCTCTGCTGTATCCTGACGTTCTTCCTTTTCTGTTTTTTCGATGCTCTCCGCCATAAGGACCGTCATTTTCTCGAAGGAATCGTATTCCGTGTGCCCGGCGATTTTAATATACGATCCCTTTTTTATATGTTCATCGATCTCATCGCTTTTCTTCGCAGACACAAAGCACTTGACCCGGATCGAATCGGTATAATCGGTCACATCCAGCATGCGGATCACCCGGCCGTTCTTCAGAGGTCTGGAATCCATGTCAAAAACAGAAGCCTGAATGACAATCTGGACATGATCGCCTGAGATGTTCTTGATCTCGATTGCATCGTCCCTGATCTCTTTACCGAGGATCAGGTTTCCGCGCACTGGTCCCTCATAAACTCTTTTTCTGCGCGGGGAGCCTCCGTTTCCTCCCGGATCGCCTCCTCCATAGTGGCCGTTTCCATAACTGCCTCGATTTCCATTGCTGTATCCGCCATTTCCATAAGCCGCTTCCTCTGCCTGGCGCCGGGCCGCTTCCCGTGCGGCGATCTCTGCTTCCTTCGCCGCTTTTTTCAGTTCCTCCGCGGTCTGTTCTTCCTGACTCTTTCTGCACTCGTCGTACTTCTTCTCGATGTTGCAGAAGACGATGTCCAGATCCAGTCCGAACAGTTCTTTGAATCGTCCTGCCATGGAGGATGACAGATTCTGATTCAGATGAGATTCTGCGTTTTCCCCCACCACGCCAAAAACGGCCTGTCCATGTTCAACTCTGATACAGTCTGCGTCAATGGTCCGGACCAGGCTCCCTTTTTCCGGCATGGAGTCTACAATATATGGCAGATACTGCCGTACGATCTCTACGGCCTCCAGACGAAGCCCGGTGTAGATTGTGCGGCATTGCAGCTCCTGCACGAAAGGAAGGCTTTCAGAAATCTCTTCCAGCATCCTTTTATAAATATCATGAGGCATGATAAAATCCGTTTCCATGGTCAACTCCAGACACTGCTGCCTGCTGTCGAAGGAAACATCTCTGACATCAATCCTCATATTCCCGGCAGAAATCTGCAGGGCATCCGAAGATGCCCCGCGCGCTTCTGCCAGAATCTCAGAAAATGATTCCCGCATATTCTGTTCTTCCTGTCTTTTATTTATCCGTAACAATACTCTGGAGCGCGCCGGCCAGTCCGGCTACGCCTGCAATATCGGAAGGGATAATGATCTTGGTCGCCTGGCCGTCTGCCGCATGTGAAAAAGCATCCAGACTCTTGAGTTCGATGACTTCCCGGCTCGGACTGGCCGCATTGACCATTCTGATTCCGTCCGCCGTAGCTTCCTGTACCATTCTGATGGCAGTCGCTTCACCTTCCGCTCTGCGCATCTGAGCTTCTTTTTCTGCTTCCGCAGCCAGAATCGCCGCCTGCTTATTGGCCTCTGCAGCCAGGATCTTGGACTGCTTCTCACCCTCTGCGGAGAGGATCTTGGACTGTTTTTCACCCTCTGCAATGAGTACGGCTTCTCTCTTTTCTCTTTCCGCTCTCATCTGTTTTTCCATCGCCTGCTGGATATCTCTAGGAGGAATGATATTCTTGACTTCCACCCGGTTGATCTTAATTCCCCACGGATCTGTCGCCTCATCGAGGACAACTCTGATTCTGGAATTAATCAGTTCGCGGCTGGTCAGGGATTCATCCAGCTCCAGATCACCGATGATATTTCTCAGCGTCGTCGCCGTCAGATTTTCAATCGCCGCCAGCGGATTGGAAACACCGTATGTGAAAAGCATCGGATCTGTGATCTGATAGTAAACAACGGTATCGATCTCCATAGTGACGTTATCCTTGGTGATTACCGGCTGAGGAGGGAAATCGATGACATGTTCCTTAAGCGAAACCTTCTGAGCCACCTTGTCGATCAGAGGAATCTTTACATGAAGGCCCACCTGCCATGTTTCCTTATATGCTCCCAGCCTTTCGATAACGAACGCGCTGGCCTGAGGAACAATACGGATATTGACAATAATCAGAGCCCCAATAAGAATAATCAGTACAACTAACAGTAACATTCGTTAAACCTCCTTTGAAACAATAAGCTTGACGCCTTCGATATCGACGATTCTGACGATATCACCCTTTCTGATCGGGGCAGAGTTCTCAGCAGGAGCAGCCGTCCAGACCTTCCCCTCCGTTTTTACTTCCCCACGCAGGAATTCGTCAATATCAGATTCCGCGACAGCTTCTTTACCGATAAGAGCATCGGAATTTGTCTTAACGGTCCGGCTGTTGAGCTTTCTGACAGCCAGAGGGCGGGTAACGAGAACTAAAAACAGGGTGACGACGGCAAAAACAAAACCCTGTGCCAGCAGACTGTCTGTGAACACCGCAGTGACCATGGCCGCCAGCGCTCCGCCGGCAGCCCAGATGGTAAACAGTCCCATCGTCATCATTTCGATCAGAATCATAAAGACAGCAAATATCAGCCAGATCCAGACCAAATCCGGTATCCCGGCAAAAATACCCGGCATATCAAATCTCCTTCCCGTACTTCTCCTCAGCGATCCTCTTCAGTCCGCTGATCAGTACCTGCTCTATATCAGCTTCGGACACTTTCTCCACGATTTTCCCCTTCTCAAATATCGCTGCCATTCCGTCTCCGCAGGCGGCCCCGATATCAGCGCCGGATGCTTCTCCCGGACCATTCACCGGACATCCCATCACAGCGACGGTAATCGACGGCACTCCTTTTTCGATCAGTAATGGCTCGATCTCATCAATCTGTCTGACAACCCTGTCCACGATTCCCGGCAGATCCGTGCGGCACCTGGAACAGGTCGGACAGGATACGAGATTCACTCCACTGTCCAGCTGTCCGGTACACTTCAGGATTTCCCTCGCCACAGGGATCTCCCTTACGGGATCTCCTGCCAGAGACACCCGCATGGTATCACCGATTCCTTCGAGCAGCAGAGCTCCGAGCCCGACGGCGCTTTTGACACTGCCTCTTCCCGGATCTCCGGATTCGGTCACTCCGATATGGAGAGGATGATCCGTCATTGTCGAAAGAATGCGGTAGGTTTCAAAATTCTTCTGGACATCAGAGGCTTTGGCAGAAACGACAATGTCGCCAAAATCCATATCTTCCAGAATCTTTACGTTCCTGATGGCGCTTTCCGCCAGTCCCTCCGGCGTCACTCCGCCATATTTTTCAAGGATATCCTTTTCAACAGAACCGGAATTGACGCCGACCCGGATCGGGATTTTCCTTTCCTTACAGGCTTCTACGACCTCCCTGACATGTTCCCGTGAGCCGATGTAACGGGGATTGATACGGATCTTGTCCGCACCCCGCTTCGCACTCTCGACGGCCAGCCGGTAATCGAACTGGATGTCCGCTACCAGAGGCATATCGGTTCCTTTTCTGATCTCGCTGAAGGCTTCGGCTTCCTTCCTGTTCGAAACAGCAAGACGCACAATGGCGCAGCCCGCTTTCTGCAGAGCTCTGATCTGCGCCAGAGTCGCCTGCACATCTTCTGTTCTCGTGTTGGTCATGGACTGGATAGAGACAGGCGCTCCTCCGCCGATCCGGACATCACGGCACATGACAGTTTGTGTTTTCTTTTTCATCCCGGTTCCCCCGAGAGTTCTTCTCTCATTCCTGACAAATCGGACATATTCCGGGCCGGTACTCAGATTGCAGATTCAATCTTCAAGCTTCCGCCCGGCAGCCCCGCTTCCTCTGTTCTCAGCAGTGGAGTGAGGCACAGTATTCAATTCAAAATAAAACTGTTAATATCTTTCATTGTTATCAGAATCATCAGCGAAAACAGGATCATGAGACCGGCGAAATGAATCCTGTTTTCCATCTCATCGGTAATCATATGTCCTGTCGCCGCTCTGATCAGCACGAAAAGCAGCCTTCCTCCGTCCAGAGCAGGGAATGGAAGGATATTGACCAGTCCCAGATTGAGACTGAGAAGCGCCATCAGATAAAGCACATTCAAGAGTCCGGCCTGCGCCGTCTGATCGACTACCGACACGAGCCCCACCGGTCCTACGACATCATTCGCCGATCCCTGCCCCACTAAGAGCTTTCCCAGTGCAGACAGCATTTCCTTTTCCATGATAACAGAAGAAACGATCGCGTTTTTCGTACCCTCCAGCAAATTATGACGCGCCCTGAAGCGGATCCCGATATATCTGTATCCGTTTTCATCCTCTGTGAACATGATCTGTTCTGTCGACAAATGACCTTCTCCATTCTCGAAGGTGATAGTCACAGAATCACCAGACTCTGCAGCCGACTGAACCGCTTTGTAGACATCAGCTCCATCAGGCACGGCTCTGCCGTCCACCTCAGTAATCGTACATCCTTCTCTGAGTCCTGCCTCATAAGCAGGGGAATTCTTTTCCACCGACGCCAGTACCGGCATGATGGAAGTCCCTGTATAGGTAATCAGCAGCGCCAGGATCAGCACAGCCAGAACATAATTCATAAAAGGGCCTGCCGCAAGAACAAGGATCCTGGCCCAGGCCGGACGATTATGAAAGGCATGTTCGTCGTCGGATTCTTCACTTTCCCCCTCGAGAGCACAGTATCCTCCTACAGGAACGGCTCTCAGCGAATACAGGGTTCCGTTTTTTTCTCTGCTGAAAATCAGCGGTCCCATCCCGATGGCAAATTCATTGACTTTTACGCCAACGGCTTTTGCAGCAAAGAAATGCCCTCCCTCGTGTACAGCAACCATGATCACAAACATGACAATTGCGACCAGAATTCCCAATATCAAATGCATGTATTCCTGTCCTCCACCCGCGGCATACAGCAGAACCGGTCATCAATCTGCCCTGTCCGCGATCATCTTTTCTGTCATTAATCTGCTCTCCGCATCAGCCTGGAAAATCTCCTCCGGATCGGACGCGTCTCTGCTCTGATGCCGGTCCATCACACGTTGCAGCAGTTCCTGGATACCCAGATAAGGGATCTTCCCCTTCAGAAAAGCCGCAACCAGAATCTCGTCAGCCGCATTCAACGCCGTACAGTAGGTACCTCCTGCCTTCAGTGCGTCGAAAGCGATCCTGAGGCAGTGAAAGGTATCCGTGTCCGGCTTCTCGAAGTTCAATTGCGCTGTCTGCATCAGATCCAGAGAATCCACGATGGACAGCGGCACTCTGTCCGGATAACCGAGAGCATAATTGATGGGAACTCTCATATCGGGAACTCCCAGCTGGGCGATGACCGCCCGGTCCTCGAATTCCACCATGGAATGGATAATGCTTTCCGGATGGACCACGACATCAATCCTTTCCGGATCCACATCAAAGAGCCATCTGGCTTCTGCCACCTCAAAACCCTTATTCATCAGCGTCGATGAATCCACTGTAACCTTGGCCCCCATATCCCAGTTCGGATTCTTCAGGGCCTGAGCTGCCGTCACAGTTTCCAGGTCCTTCCTGTTCCAGCCTCTGAAGGCACCTCCGCTGGCAGTCAGGATAATCTTTCTGACTCTTCTGCGGTCAGATCCCTGCAGACTCTGGAATACAGCGCTGTGTTCACTGTCGACCGGCAGGATATCCACGCCTTTCTCCGCCGCGGCATTCATAATGAACTGCCCCCCTGCGACGAGAGTCTCTTTATTGGCCAGGGCAATCGTCACGCCCGCAGAGATGGCTCTGTAGGTCGGCATCATGCCGGCCATTCCCACAACCGCATTGACCAGCAGGTCTGCTGCCGGATCTCCCGCCAGCTCCTCCAGACCTTCTTTCCCCGTATAAACGGTCAGGTCCGGAAATTCCCTTCTGACAGTTTCTGCAGCCTCATCGGAAAGCAGTGACACTGCCTCCGGATGGAATTCGCGGATCTGCCGGCAGAGCAGCTCTGTACTGCGCGCACACGACAGCGCGTGTATTTTATATAATTCCGGATGTTCACGGACCACATCCAGTGTCTGCGTACCGATCGACCCTGTCGATCCCAGCAGTGTAATACTTTTCATGATTCTGATCTCTCCCTTTCAGATCATCTTTTCTGTAAACTGTACTCCTGCGCGCCGTGTTCCACGATCATATGCCGGACGCGTAAAAGATCATCATGATATAGAAGACCATCGGTGCCGTGAAAAGCACACTGTCGAAACGGTCCATAATCCCGCCGTGTCCCGGAATCAGGTTCCCGTAATCTTTAATTCCCATCTTCCTCTTGAAAACAGAGGCGGTCAGATCACCGAACTGTGAGAAAATGCCGCCCGCGAGGCCGGTCATCGCATAGACGAGAAGCCGGCTGCTGTCCATAAAAAACCATCCGAAGGCGGTGCACAGGATGACGCTGGCCAGCATTCCGCACAGGGACCCTTCAATCGTCTTTTTAGGACTGATCGAAGGACACAGCTTGTGTTTTCCGAGAAAATAGCCTCCGAAGTAGGCAAAGATGTCCGTTCCAAAGGCGGAAATGACGATCAGCCACACCGGACTGGCCCCCAGAATATCCGCAAAGAGATTCTCTGACAGGACAGCGTGGTAGGCAAAAAATGCGATGTACACGATACCTGTTATCGTTGCCATCCCATCCGCCAGAGAACGCTTTTCCATATTGAACATATAGAGCATGGAAGCCAGGACAGACAGGAAAAGCCACAACAAATAAAGATAGGCTGTAATCCCCTCCGGAAATACCTTCAGATGATATACTGCAATATCCAGAGCATAAAGGCCTAAAATGGAACAATTGCCGATCATGAAAGAAGGACGGATCTTCATTTCACGAAAGCCTTTATAAAACTCAGACAGGCCTGCCAGTGAGATCAGAAATACCGCTGCTGTGATGAAAGGACCTCCAAGGATAACGAGTATGAGAAAGGGCGCCAGGATGCACCCTGAAATAATCCTTGTTTTCATTTTTTATCCAGGCCTCCAAATCTCCTGTGTCTGAGATTGAATTCGCGGACACATTCCAGAAGCTCTTCTCTGCCGAAATCCGGCCAGAGGACATCGCTGAAGATGAATTCACTGTAGGCGCACTGCCAGAGCAGGAAATTACTGATCCGCTTCTCCCCCCCGGTTCTGATGATCAGATCCGGATCCGGCAGATCTGCTGTGAACAGATAGGAATTTACCAGATTTTCATCGATTTCCTCCACAGGCGGCATCTCTCTCTGTCCGGCCTGATAATCGCGTATCATAGCGCTGACTGCCCTCGTGATTTCCCGTCTGCTTCCATAATTGACACAGACATTGAACACGAGACCGGTATTGTCCTTTGTCTGGTCCATGGCGTACTGCATGCTTTTCGCCGCGGCCTGCGGTATCTGCTGCCATTCGCCCAGAGCCCGGATCCGGACATTGTTCTCGTTCAGTTCTTTGATCTTTTTTTTGATATAAAGAACCATGATGTTAAAAATGCCGCTGACTTCTTCCGCCGGACGTTTCCAGTTTTCCGTAGAAAAAGCATAAACTGTCAGGTATTTCACCCCTTCATCCGAACAGGTCCGGACGATTTCTTCAACGGATTTCATCCCCGCATTGTGACCGGCTACCCGGGGCATGCCTCGTTTCGAAGCCCACCTGCCGTTCCCATCCATGATGATGGCGATATGCTCCGGCATTTTCAATTCTGTATTTTCGTTTTTTTCTCCAACTGAAGACATGTGATATTTTCTCCAAACAATATTGACTGTCTGACGATCCTGCCTGAATCATCAGATCCTGCAGACGAGAAGGATCTCGCAGCCCTCTTCCGAGGACTGCCTCACAACCCTTGTTTCTTCTGACCTTTCCTTCCTGCGTCCCGGCGGCGGCGCGGTTTCCGACACTCTGTAAGGGATATCCGCAGCTTTCAGGATCTCTTCTGCTTTCTGGAGCCGGAGCCCCAAAACATCAGGAATACCAGCCACATCAGACCTCCATGATATCCCTGTCCTTCTTGGCGATCATTTCGTCGATCGTCTTGATGTGCTTATCTGTCGCTTTCTGGATGTCATCGAGGCCCTTCTTCAGATCATCTTCTGTGATTTCGCCGTTCTTCTCCAGCTTCTTTGCTGCATCGTTGCTTTCTCTTCTGAGATTTCTGACAGCGACCTTTGCGTCTTCTCCCATTTTCTTCGTGGTTTTGGTCAGCTCCCGGCGTCTCTCCTCTGTCAGCTGAGGAACGATCAGTCTGATATTCTTGCCGTCAGTCGAAGGATTCATGCCGAGATTCGCTTCCTGGATCGCTTTGTCGATCCCGCTGATGCTGCTCGGATCGAACGGCGTGATCAGGATGGTTCTCGGGTCCGGAACAGAAATATTGGCGATCGTATTGAGAGGAGACATGGTCCCGTAATAGTCGACCTGGACCTTGTCGAGGATGGCCGCGTTGGCGCGCCCTGCTCTGACCGTATTGAGATCCTCCTTCAATATGGCAATGGTCTTATCCATCTTCTCGTTGAACCTTTTCAGTAATTCTTCCATTTTCTCTTCTCCT
>JAEIGA010005054.1_pt1 | contig 20256 bp, 17 predicted proteins | sample 9270691 | NCBI WGS metagenome assembly JAEIGA01 (sample SAMN17057246, study PRJNA624740) | gut metagenome | biome: biome; isolation source: fecal sample | host: Bos grunniens | place: China: Xizang | collected 2019 | reverse complement strand
TATAGGTTCATTTAGCACTTCAGCCGGGATAAATAATATTTATTATAATGATGACGCTACCGAAGTTGCTCGCTACGATATCTACGGTCATAAATTAAGTGAACCAACAAAGGGTATTAATATCGTAAAATACAGCGACGGAACCACAAGAAAAGAATTTGTGAAATAATTTTCTATCATATAATACTTTAGGAGGTGTGAAATACTTAAAAAGATTACACACCTCCTTGTTTTTTGCCGAAGCTAATGTATATATCATGTTTTTTGCGTATTTTTGTAAAATAAATTAAATTTTACGATTTTGGGACGAAAAAGTAGGAGAGACCTTCCCACATTGGAAGGCATAGAAATAATTGATGTGGCAGCCGAGGGAAATAGCCTTGCACGTGTAAATGACATGGTGGTGTTTATCCCTTACGGTGCACCGGGCGACATTGTCGATGTGAAACTTCGCAAAAAACGCAAATCATACGCTGAAGGGAATATCGTTAATTTAGTAAAGCCTTCAGACATTCGCGTTGAGCCTAAATGTGAGCATTTCGGCACATGTGGTGGTTGTCGTTGGCAACATCTACCTTACGATTACCAACTCAAATGCAAGCAACAACAAGTGCAAGATGCACTTGAACGCATTGCAAAAGTTGAAATTCCCGGCATAATGCCAATTCTTGGTTCAAAAAACATTTGGGAGTATCGCAATAAGATGGAATACACTTTCTCAAACAAAAAGTGGCTCACATTTGAACAACTTAACAGTGGGGAAGAATTCCCCGACAGAGATGCTGCCGGATTCCATATTTCAGGGGCATTTGATAAAGTGCTCGATATTAACAAGTGTCATCTACAAGATGACTTTGGCAACCAATTGCGTCTTTTCATCAAACAATATGGCAAAGACAATGGCTATAGCTTTTATGACCTAAAAGCACAAGAGGGATTATTAAGAACTTTAATGATTCGCATTGCTTCAACAGGCGAGATTATGGCTGTAATGATATTTGGGGAAAATGATGAAGAAAAAATCAAATCATTACTTGAAGCTATTATCTCTAAATTCCCTCAAATCACATCGCTACAATATGTAGTAAACCTCAAAGTGAACGACACTATTTCTGATCAAGAAATTATCACTTTTAGTGGCAAAGATTATATTGAAGAGGAGATGGAGGGCTTAAGATTTAGAATCGGTCCCAAATCATTCTATCAAACCAATTCTCTCCAAGCATACGAATTATATAAAGTTGCACGTAACTTTGCCGAATTAACCGGAGATGAATTGGTTTATGACCTTTACACCGGCACCGGAACAATAGCAAATTTCGTTGCAAAGCGAGCAAAAAAGGTAATAGGGATTGAATATGTACCTGAAGCTATTGAAGATGCTAAAATTAATTCAGCCGTAAATAACATTGATAACACTCTATTCTATGCCGGAGATATGAAAGATGTGTTAACCAATGAATTTATCGACAAACATGGTCACCCCGATGTGATGATTGTTGATCCACCTCGTGCCGGCATGCACCAAGATGTAGTAGATGTTATCTTAAATGCCGCTCCTAAAAGAATTGTATATGTAAGTTGCAATCCTGCAACTCAAGCTCGCGACTTGGCTCTACTTGATGTTAAGTATAAAGTAGATGCAATTCAGCCGGTTGACATGTTCCCCCACACACATCATGTTGAAAACGTTGTAAAACTCACTTTGAGAGATTAAACTCTTGCAAGAGTTGAGTTATAATATGCTGCGTTTCCCGTAACCTCTTCGCCAATAAATGGAGGTATGGGAAACGTTTCTTTTTCATCAGTTAATTCAATTTCGGCGACAACCAATCCGTCATGCACTCCATGAAACTCATCTACCTCCCATATATATCCCTCATATTCCACTATATATCTCGTTTTTTCGATAATAACACCTTGCGACAACTTTAGCATTTCCACTGCATCACTCTCAGGGATAGAATATTCCCATTCATCACGAGTAGCACCATTTGAGATTCCTTTAATAGTGACAAAGGCTGATTGATTTTTTATTCTAACTCTTACCGTAGCTTCTTTTCGAGTTGACAGATAACCTTGTTTAATATTATGCTTTTCGTTTGCAATATCTCTATAGTCGGTTGTTTTCACCAAAAATTTACGTTCTGTTTCTTTTGCCATGGCTCTATTAAAGAATAAAATGAACTTTTAACATTCTAATATGTTAACATTTTTAGAATTGAATATTTTATAACTAACTTTGCAAAATTAATTATTTTCGTCTTAAATGCGTCAATACACTATATTTATTTTGATATTTATTTCGTTTTCGCTATTCTTTTGCAATGCGAAAGCTGACGAATATTCTATAAGTGGATATGTTATTGACTCAATAACACAAGAACCTGTTCCTTATGCTACAATTTTTAACAATAAAGAGTCGAATGGGGTAATAACCGATTCTACCGGTGTGTTTTATTTAACAATTACTCAAAATGAATCTGTAGCTAAAATATCATCGGTAGGTTATAAAACTCGTGAAATTTTATTACCATCAACAAATACCGATTCGCTTATTATATCACTAATTCCTGAGGGGGTAATCCTTCAAGAACTTCTTGTGAAAAGACATAAAGAAAAATACTCCAAAAAGAATAATCCTGCCGTAGCTTTTGTAAACCGAATTAGAAGTAATAATGAATTAACAGACCCTCATATTATCAATGATTTTTACAATTTTGATAAATATGAAAAAATAACATTAGGATTAAACAACTTTTCTGACCGAAGTGAAAATAGTTGGATGTTTGATCAATTTCAATTCTTAAATAATTATATTGATACATCTGAAATTTCAGGCAAACCTATTCTAAATGTGTCGGTAAAAGAAAAAGCATCTCAAATATTTTATCGAAAAGAGCCTAAGAGCAATAAAGAACTAATACATGGGATAAAACGCACAGGCATTGATGATATCACTAATCAAGAAAGTTTACAAACACTTATTGAAGATATTTTCAGAGAAATTGATTTATACCAAAACGACATCAATATATTGCAATATCGTTTTGTTAGTCCGTTATCAAGCATCGCACCCGATTTTTATAAATTCTATCTCACTGATACGGTATTTATCGATGATGAGGAATGCATCCATTTAAGTTTTGCACCTCGTAATTCACACACATTTGGATTTGTTGGGCATATATATGTACCCACGAACGACACCACCATGTTTATAAAGAAAGTGAACATGAAAATTTCCCCATCAATAAACCTCAATTTTATTCAACAGATGTATGTTAACCAAGAATTTACGAAAGCGTCAAATGGCAGTCGATTAAAGACTAAAGATGACATTGTAATGGAAATTGGGGTCACGACCGAAGCACAAGGGTTATATGCACGTAAAAACACAATATATACAAATCATAATTTCAACGATACAAATCAAGATATATTTAATGATAATAGAGCTGTTATAATTGCAGAAAATGCCTACAGCCAAGATGATACTTTTTGGGCTCAAATACGAACAACTCCGATATCAAGAAATGAAGACAATTTAGATTCGATGCTAACTCAACTACGAAAAGTTCCGATATATTATTGGACTGAAAAAGCAATACGCCTTTTAGTTTCAGGCTATGTTCACACCGGCAAAGAATCAAAATTCGACATAGGTCCATTAAATACATTCATCAGTCATAATGACATTGAAGGATGGCGTTTTAGAGTAGGGGGGCTTACCACTGCCAATCTTAGTAAACATTTATTTGCTCGTGGATTTGTTGCATATGGCATCAAAGACCAAAAGCTAAAGTATAGTGGAGAAGTTGAATATTCATTTAATCCAAAAAAATATCATTCACAAGAGTTTCCGGTTCATTCTTTACGACTAACGCATTTGTATGATGTTGACCAATTAGGGCAACAATACGCCTTTACCAATAAAGACAATTTCTTTTTATCACTCAAACGTCATAAAGATAATTTAATGACATATCATAGAGTTACCAACTTAGAATATTCATTGGAATTGCATAATAATTTTTCTCTCTATGCGAGCCTTTCTCATGAAAGACAAGAAGCCACTAAATTTGTTCCTTTTATAAACGGATATGGAAATCAATTCTCGCACTATAATCAAGCATACCTAAAATTAAAACTGCGATATGCTCCCGGAGAAAAGTTTTATCAAACTAAAAGCGAACGAATACCAATCAATCTTGATGCCCCAATTTTTGAACTTACACATACATATTCTCCCAAAGGCTTCATGGGGAGCATGTTTGAGATAAACAAAACCGAGTTAAGTGCTCAAAAACGTTTTTGGTTCTCGGCTTTCGGATATTGTGATATAATATTAAAAGGTGGTCATGTATGGAGCAAATCGCCATATCCAAACTTAATATTACCTAATGCTAATTTATCATACACGATTCAGCCCGAAAGTTTTGCATTAATGAACCCATTGGAATTTATTAATGATAGCTATGCGTTATGGGATATAACCTATTGGGCTAATGGAGCACTTTTTAATTACATTCCATTATTAAATAAATTGAATCTACGTGAAGTTTTTTCATTCAGAGGCTTTTGGGGGCATTTAAGCGATAAAAACAACCCAACAAAAAATAATGAATTGTTTCAATTTCCAACTGCAACACACCTAAATATGACATCTACTCCATATATGGAGGTTGGTGTTGGCATTGACAATATTTTTAAGATATTACGTCTTGATTATGTGTGGCGATTAACTTATCGAAGCAACCCCAATATAAACAAAAGTGGACTAAGAATCGCTCTACACTTCACTTTTTAGCAGTATAAGTTGCCAAAGTTAATTGTTTTATCTACCTTTGTGAAATTAGGGCAATTAAGCTATTAATAATAAAACCAATATAGACGACTTATGATGAAGAAATTTTTAACATCAATGCTCGGCTCAATCGCCGGTTTCTGGATTTCATTAATTATATTAGGCATCACTTTTCTTATATTCATTATTGCGATTGGCAGTAGTAGCAGTTCAGATGTAAATTTATCAGATAAAGGAATTTTAGAGCTAAAATTATCGGGTTCTGTATTAGAGCGTGAAAAACCAATTGAATCAATTTCAGATATTCAATCGTTTGATGAGAACGCAATTTATCTTAATGATATAATTAGTTCAATTATATCGGCTAAAGACGATGATAAAATCCATGGGATATTTATTAACTGCAAAGGCGTTTCTGCCGGCATAACAAGCTGCCAAGAAATATTTAATGCACTAAAACAATTTAAGAAGTCAGGCAAATGGATATATTCATACGCTGACAATTATACAGAAAGTGATTACATTATATCGTGTGTAGCTGATTCTGTTTTCTTAAATCCTGTTGGTTCGGTAGATATACATGGACTATCTGCAACAACCATATTTTACAAAGGGTTAATGGATAAAATTGGGGTTGAAGCTCAAGTCCTAAAAGTAGGGACATATAAAAGTGCTGTTGAACCATTTATTTTAACAGAAATGAGTGAAGCAAGTCGAGCTCAACAACAACATTTTTTAGGAAATATTTGGGAATATGTTTGTAATAACATATCTGAGGCTCGCAAAGTCAATAATTCAGATATTAACATGTGGGCTGATAGTTTAGTATTTACGCAATCACCCAACGAATATATAAACTTAAAAATAGTTGATAAGTTGTATTATTATAACGACGTAGAAGATATGATGCGTAATAAATTACAACTTAAAGACTCTGAAGAATTAAATTTCATTTCACCAAAAGAATATTGTGCATTAAAAAATATATTAAAACAATCAATAAACACTGAGCATCTCGCTGTTCTTTATGCAACCGGTGATATTGTTGACTCGGGTAATGGAGGTATTGTTGGCGATGTTATCACTCCTCAAATTCTTGATTTAGCCAAAGATGAAAAAGTTAAAGGACTTATTCTTCGTGTTAATTCGGGTGGGGGAAGTGCATTTGCTTCAGAGCAAATTTGGAATGCACTTGAAAAATTCAAAGCCACTGGGAAACCATTCTATGTTTCAATGGGTGATTTAGCTGCATCAGGTGGCTATTATATCTCATGTGGTGCAAATAAAATATATGCCGAACAAACAACATTAACAGGCTCTATTGGCATCTTTGGCATAATTCCAAATGCAAAAAAACTATTAAATGACAATCTTGGAGTAACAACAGATAATGTTAGCACAAATCTCAATGGAGATTTCCCCTCATTCACACAACCAATGACCCAACAACAAAAAGCAAAAATGCAACAACTCATAGAACGTGGATATGAGACATTTGTCAAACGTTGTGCAATTGGACGCAACATTTCAGCTGATTCTATCAAGGCGATTGCAGAAGGTCGAGTATGGGACGGTATATCGGCAAAAGAAATTGGGCTTATTGATGAATTCGGAGGCTTAAATGATGTTGTAAATGCCATGAAAGACTCTACCGGAATTTCTGTATGTATTGATTATCCAATATACAAAGCATCAATCATAAATCAAATTCTGACGGCTCAGAATTTGTCAAACATAAAATCTTCTTCTACTATTATTGATGATTATAATAATTATATAAAAATCATCAATCGAATCAGAAGCATGTCGCATATTCAATGTAAAATGGAAGATATTCAAATAAAATAATAGCCTTCTAATGACACACAAACAATTACCAAAATATATTTTACTACCCATTTCAAAATTATATGAGATGGGGGTAGAACTACGTAATCGTTTGTTTGATTGGGGAATACTTAAACAAGAATCATTTGACATTCCAATTGTTGTTGTTGGTAATATTGCAGTGGGAGGAACCGGTAAAACTCCGCATACTGAATATATTATCAATGAACTTAAACAAAGGTATAACATAGGAATAATCAGCAGAGGATACAAACGCAAAACCAAAGGGTTTGTTATTGCAACAAAATACTCAACGCCTAATGACATTGGAGATGAGCCTTATCAAATATATAATAAATTTGAAAGGCAAATCCCTGTTGCCGTATGCGAAAATCGACGATTTGGGATTGCAGAATTATTGCGATTAGAAAAAAGAATCAATCTTATTATTCTTGATGACGCATTCCAGCATAGGTATGTGAAACCATCAACAGCTATATTGCTAACAGAATTTAATCGTCCATTGTTTTATGATTCAATGCTTCCATTAGGGAACCTTCGAGAACCTATTCACGCACTAAATCGGGCAGATATTGTTATTGTTACAAAATGTCCAGACCAAATAAAGCCAATGGAATATCGAATTTTTAATAATAAACTTAAAACGTTTCCATATCAACAAATATTTTTCTCTAAATATTCGTATGGACAATTAATTCCATTATTTCCAAAGGAAACATCTTATATCCCTTATTTGGACTGGCTAAATAGTGATGATATTATTTTTGCAATATCAGGGATTGGTAATCCTCGACCATTTATTAAATTCTTAAAATCACATCAAGCTAAAGTTAAAATCAACATATTTCCTGATCATCACAATTTTAACAAAAACGATCTCGATTTTATTCAAAAACGTTTTTTATCATTTGATGCTGAACGAAAATATATAATTACCACAGAAAAAGATGCTGTTAGATTAATTAATAATACCTCATTTCCTAATGAGCTTAAGCAATATATATATTATTTGCCTATATCTGTAGAATTTTCTCAAGCAGATAATAGCAACAACTTTATTGAATATCTAATATCTCATATTGAAAAAAAATAAAACCAACTTAATAAATTAGTTATATTAAATATGCTTAATAAAATTACCGAAACTGCCGATTATATTAAATCAAAAGTTACTGATATTCCCAAAATAGCAATTATTCTTGGAACAGGATTAGGTGCTCTTGTTGACAGTATTGAAAATGCTATCTTTATTCCATATAGTGAAATCCCTAATTTTCCAATATCTACTGTTGAAGGACATTCAGGAAATCTAATATTTGGTTATTTAGGTGGTAAACGGATAATGGCTATGCAAGGTAGATTTCATTACTATGAAGGTTATAATATGAAAGAGGTTACATTTCCAATTAGAGTGATGAAAGCTCTTGGTGTTGAAACCTTATTTGTAAGCAATGCAGCTGGAGGAATGAATAAAGAGTTTAAGGTTGGCGATATTATGATTATAACCGACCATATAAACCTTTTCCCAGAGAATCCTTTACGTGGTAAAAATTATAATGAATTGGGAACTCGTTTCCCTGCTATGACTGAAGCATATAGCAATCGTTTAATTAATCTTGCGAGCCAAATTGCGGAAGAAAAAAATATTCGCATTATGCGTGGCATTTATGTAGGCACACAGGGACCAACATTTGAAACGCCTGCTGAATATGAGTATTTTAGAATTATAGGAGGAGATGCGGTAGGAATGTCAACAGTACCTGAGGTAATTGTTGCAAATCATGCTTCGATGGAAGTGTTTGGACTATCAGTCATTACCGACCTTGGTGGTAAAGATATTACAGATGTACCCACCCATGAAGAAGTTCAAAAAGCTGCAATAAAAGCACAACCCAAAATGATTGAAATAATGCAGAGTATTATAGCAAAAATTTAATATATTATGAGTAATACAGAAACTGAAATCGCCCAAATAGGAGAGTTTGGACTTATCAAACGACTTACAGAAGGAATTGCCACACATAATCCATCAACAATAAAAGGTGTTGGTGATGATTGTGCTGTATTGAATTATGATAATAATGAAATTTTAGTATCTACCGATTTACTAATCGAGGGTGTTCACTTCGACTTAACATACGTCCCATTAAAACATTTAGGATATAAATCGGCAGTTGTAAACTTCTCTGATATTTATGCTATGAATGGTATGCCAAAACAAATTGTAGTTTCATTAGGCATATCTAAAAGATTTACAGTTGAACATATTGAAGCACTTTATAGTGGTATAAAGCTTGCGTGCGAAATATATGGTGTAGATTTAGTGGGAGGTGATACTACTGCTTCTCGTGCCGGACTAACCATTAGCATTACTTGTATTGGCATGGGGAATAAAGATTGCATTGCATATCGCAATGGTGCTAAAGACACTGATTTAATTTGTGTTAGTGGTGATTTAGGGGCTGCATATATGGGACTACAACTATTAGAACGAGAGAAAATTGCATCAGCAGGACAATCAGATTTTCAACCCCAGTTCCAAGGGAAGGAATATCTCATAGAACGCCAATTGAAACCAGAAGCTCGTAAAGACATAATTGCCGAACTCAAAGAAAACAATATCATTCCAACCTCAATGATTGATATTTCCGATGGTCTATCTTCTGAACTATTACATATTTGTGAAGAAAGTGCGGTTGGTTGCCGTATTTATGAAGACCGAATACCAATCGACTACCAAACAGCAATTATGGCAGAAGAGTTAAATATGAATTTAGTTACAGCCGCACTAAATGGAGGAGAGGATTATGAACTATTATTTACTGCTCCGCTTCATTGTCATGAACAACTTGAAAAAATGCGGGGTATTAAAATCATCGGACATATTACTCGCCAAGACCTTGGCTGTGCAATGATTACACGAGATGGAAACGAAATACAATTAAAAGCACAGGGGTGGAACCATCTTTCTGAATAAAATCACAGATAACAATATTAGGTCGTATGCAATATACGACCTAATTTCTACAATAAATATTCAAAAAGAATCAAAATAATTTTGTAATTTTGCGTAATAAATCAAAATAGGACATTTATAGTTATGATAAATCGAATTTTAATCCGAATTAAAGTTATACAGATTCTATATTCATATCTGCTAACTCGTAGCGAATTTTCTATTGAATCAGCTCCAATTAATGCTACAAGAGATAAAAAATATGCTTATATAATTTATTTTGATTTATTATTATTAATTCTACAATTATCAGGGCATAAAATAGGAGTAAAATCCGGCTTGACAACAACACTTTTTGCAAATAGCAAAGTTGCAAAAGTATTAGCACAAAATGACGAAATAAAAGATTATATCCTAAAAGGGATTCATGATTTCAATAACTATGATGACATAATCAATAATTTATATCATCGCATTATTTCATCAACTGTTTATAAAGATTTTGCTAAAAATAAAACTCCACAAATTCAAGATGAAGTCAATCTTTGGAATGTTATTTTTCAATCAATAATACTTAAAGATGAATCTTTCATTAATGCATCTCGCAAAAATGAAAATTTCACAATGAATGGATATGAATTAGGGATATCATTAGCTATTGAATCGCTAAATAATCTATCAATTTCTCAATCATCATTCTCTAATGCTCAAAAAGCATTGGGAGTTTCACTTTCTAAATCATACGACTTATATTTTTGCATTTTCAAATTAATGGTTGAATTAACAAAATTTCAATCAAAACAAATTGAAGCTGCCAAAAATAAATTTTTACCTACTGCCGACGATTTGAATCCGAACACTCGATTCATTGATAATCAGTTAATACAAGCACTTATTGATAATCCTAATTTTGAAGAGCAAATCAACACTGCCTCAATAAATTGGGAAGAAGAGCCAATGCTACTTCAAAATTTAGCTAATTCAATTCTTGCTTCTGATATATATGAAAAGTATATGTCTGCAAAAGAATGTTCGTTTGTTGAAGATTGTAATTTATGGAAAAATATATTGAAAAATATTATCTTTAACAATGACGAATTTATTGAATTATTAGAAAATAAATCAACCTATTGGAATGATGATTTACATATAATTGGCACATTTGTTATTAAAACAATAAAACAATTTGCCAATAGCCAAAATGCGTTATTATCACCTATTAGCCAATATAAAGATAATGAAGATGCTGAGTTTGGCTACACATTATTCAAAGAAACTATTAACAATTTTGACACATATAGAGAATATATTAATCAATTTATCACTAATCAATGGGATTCAGAACGATTAGCGTTTATGGATATTGTTATTATGACAACAGCAATTGCAGAAATGCTAACATTCCCATTAATCCCAATTCCGGTTACATTAAATGAGTATATTGAAATTGCAAACAGTTATAGCACATCAAAAAGTGGTCAATTTATCAATGGTATTCTCTATTCTGTAATAAAACACCTTAAAGAAGAAGGTAAATTGAACAAATAATATTCTAAAAGTATTATTTTTGTATTAAGTCTAATCAATTAAAATTATAATAAATATGATTACAAATTCAATTTTACTACAAGCACCTGCAAACGATTGGTCAGGAATCATTATGATTGTTGCTCTTATTGCAATATTCTATTTTTTCATGATTCGCCCTCAACAAAAAAGACAAAAAGAAATAAAAAAATTCCGTGAAGGACTAAAAATTGGCGACAAAGTTATTACTGCCGGCGGAATTTATGGCAAAATTCGCAATGTAAACGATACTACATTTCAAATTGAAATTGCAGAAGGTGTAAAAATTATAATAGACAAAGGCTCTGTATATCCATCTGCTGCTGAAGCCGCTCAAGCTTCTCAAGAAAATAGTCAAAAATAATCCTATTTTAATTATAATTATAGCCTATTCAATTTAGGTTGAATAGGCTATATAATTTACATGAAAGCGAATTATATAAATGTTATTAAAACAAAACTAAGCAGTGTGCGAGGAAAAAAATTCTTGCAATACACTTTGTTTGTATTTGTTTCATTTATATTTTGGTTTGCTTTAACAATGAACGAAGAATTCAACTACAAAATTACATATCCTGTTAAGATCTCAAACATTTCTGATAGCATTACATTAATTTCAAATGTACCATCTGAAATAACAGCAAATATTAATGCAAAAGGATATGATTTCTTAAAAAATAAATTTAACACTAAGCAATACATCAATATTGACTTCTCCAAATATAATAAGTCAAATTGCCTAAAGTTAGGCTATACTGAATTAAATGAAATTCTTAATAAATCATTTGGTGGCAATAGTCAAGCGATATCAATTACCCCAGATTCTATCAATATATATCACACCAGCAAACCCGGCAAAATTGTAAAACTTAAAATCAACGCCGATGTAACTCCAAGCAGTCAATATATAATAAATGACCCAATATATTCAAACACGAATACCATAACAATATATTCATTACAGAATATCCCATCTGATTTAACATTTGTAGAAACCGAATCTATAAAATATTCCAATCTCAAGAGCACTACTTCAATAAAGGCTAAAATTAATGTTCCACTCGGAATGAGAGCTATTCCTGACTCAGTTGAAATAACAATTCCGGTAGAACCACTACTTTCAAAAAAACGGGTTGTAAATATTGGAGTAATTAATACTCCAAAAGATAAACGTTTGATTATTTTTCCATCACAAGCAGAGCTAAACTACTTAATTCCTAAAAGCCTTTTTAACCACGAGGCAATAACAGCAAAAGTAATTGTTGACTATAATGACATATCTCAAAACCCTAATAAATTACCCATAAAAATTACTGAGATACCCAACAATTATAAAAGTATAATATCATCTATTGATAGCGTTGAATACATTATTGAACAATGACACCACGATTAATAGCTATATCAGGGGGAATAGGCAGTGGTAAATCTGTTGTTTGTAATATCCTACACACATTAGGATACACGATTTATGATTGCGATTATATGGCTAAAAATATTATGGATAATAGCGATATAATCAAAAAAAGTATAGCAACAGAAATAAGCCAAGATGCTATCACAACTACCGGTGATATTGATAGAAAAATATTAGCTGAAATTGTCTTTAACGATTCTAACAAACTTAATATCTTAAATAGCATTGTTCATTCTGCTATAAAAGACAATATTATAAAATGGAAAACAATTAATGCAAACCAAAAGCTACTATTTATTGAAACTGCAATATTATATCAAAGCGGATTAGATAAAATTGTTTCAGATGTATGGGAAATACATGCACCCGAAAATATTCGCATTAAAAGAGTAATGGAGCGAAATCATATATCAAAAGAACAAGTAATTGCTCGAATTAACTCACAACAAATATCCGATATCGAATTACACCCCAATACACATATTATTATAAATGATAACAAGACACCTATAATACCTCAAATTCAACGATTGCTCATCAACTCAAAAGAATCAGCATCTTGATTAAAATCTATTGACTTCCGTTCTGTTTCTAATTTCGTTTTTTGTAATTCAGCATATAAAATCTTATCTGATTTTGATGACTGACATGCAATATTTTTCCCTTTACAATCATATATATATGATTGGTTATTATAATCTCCCTCATCATCTATTCCCGAGCGATTTGCTCCCACAACATAATATTGATTCTCAATAGCTCGTGCAATCAATAAATGTTTCCATTGAAATTCTCGTTCTTTAGGACAATTAGCCGGAACCAACAATAAATCTATTTTATTGCCTGAGTTTCTACACCACACAGGAAAATTAATATCATAACAAATCTGCATTGTTATATTCCAACCTCTAAATCTAATTATAGGAGATTTAGACAAACCACGACTAAAACATCTCTTTTCTAAATTTGAAGAATACAAATGTCGCTTATTATAATAAGATATATCTCCCGAAGGCTCTACAAAAAAAGCACGATTATAATATCTTTCATTTTCTTTCGCTATAAATGTCCCACATATTGCGAACCCAAAGAATTGAGCCCAACGAGTGGCATTTAATATGATGGAATCATTATTAGTTTCTGCAATATCCGACAAATGTTCAATAGTCGAAATAAATCCTGAGCAACATAATTCTGGCAATATAACTACATCAGTATTCTTGTCAACACGGTTTAATAACTCTGCAATTGTAATTATATTTTCCTCCTTATCACTCCATGTTATATCATGAGACACTACTGCTATTTTTAACTTTTCTTGCGACATTTAGTATGGTTATTATTCAGTTGTAAATTTTTCAGGATAACAAGCATTCGCACCTTTATAATAATCTTTTATTCTTTGCATGTCACGTTCAACATCTCCACTCATAGTAAATTCATCAGTAACATAAATATATTTTTCCTTAAAATCAAATTTACCTAATAAGATTGGGACATTGGCTTCTCGTGCAATATGCAAAAAACCCGAACGCCATTGGCTCACTTTACTTCTTGTCCCTTCAGGTGTTATAGCCAAAGCCATTCTATCAGCACTATTAAATTTTACAATAATTGATTCGACCAACGAAGAACCTCTTTTTCGAGGCACTGGAATTCCGCCTATAGCCTTAAAAATAAGACCTAACGGAAAAAAGAACCATGTTTCTTTCATTAAGAATCCCGCTTTTCGACCAACTGATAAATATGCTAATTTCCCCAATATAAAATCCCAATTAGAGGTATGGGGAGCAACACATATTATACATTTAGGATAGTCGGGAACTGAGATAACAACACGCCACCCGACTATCCTAAGTAATAATTTAGACAATAATTTCATTAATTATTGTTTTAATGCTTCTTTGTTAGCATCTTTTTGAGCTTGTGGTAAAAGTGCATTCATTGATTTAACAATTTCTTGTACTTTTTTATCAAAATCTGCTCTTAAAGTATTATATGCCTGCTTAAAATATTTTGTTTTTGCTACAGAATATTCATGTTCTGTGGCAAAATCAGATTTTACCTTATCGTATGAGAAAGAAACCTTTTCCAAGGCTGAAGTTTGTAATGATGCAATTTGGAACACCACATCTTGCATTTTTTCAGCATCGATTCCATCCGCAAAGTGAATAGCTAATATACATTCGGCAGCTAAATCACCGCATGCATATCTAATTTGTTTTTTTAATACTCGTTTATTTGCCATGATAATTAAATTTTAGATTATTTTATAAAGACATTAAATATTTCTTAAATGCAGGGAATGCAGAAGATAATTTTACTGTTGACTTCGTACCCTTCATAAATGCAGCCAATTTTGATGGGATAGCTACATCATCTTCAATAATTGATTCTACTGTATCCTTAAATTTTGCAGGGTGGGCTGTTTCAAGGAATACTCCTATTTCATTTTCATTCAATCCTTCCAACAAACTTCTGTAACCGACTGCACCATGAGGGTCAAGTAGATAACCGGTTTTATTATATGTATCTTTTAATGTTTCTGAAATTTGTTCGTCTGTATAAGTGCAACCCGATATTTCTTTAGAAATTGTCTCATGAGAATTTCCATATAAATCCAAAATACGAGCAAAATTAGAGGGAGCTCCCACATCCATTGCATTTGCAATTGTCGCGATAGATGGGCGAGGATTATATTCTCCACTCAACAAATATTGATAAAATATATCATTTCTGTTATTTGCCGCAATGAATCTTTTGATTGGTAATCCCATTTTCTTCCCAATCAGGCCTGCTGTAATATTTCCAAAATTACCACTTGGAACCGACACTACAATGTTATCTAATGGCTTCCCCATTTTTGCCAACTGTGCGTAAGCATAAAAATAATAAAACATTTGAGGCAAGAAACGAGCTACGTTTATTGAATTAGCCGATGTTAATTGCAATTTTTCATTCAGTTCTGCGTCCATAAACGCATTTTTTACCAATGCTTGACAATCATCAAATGTTCCTGAGATTTCAAGTGCAGTAATATTTTTACCTAATGTTGTAAATTGTGCTTCTTGAATTTTACTTACTTTTCCCTTTGGATATAACACAAATACTTTTACACCTGAAACTCCAAGAAATCCATTTGCCACAGCACTTCCGGTATCTCCCGAAGTTGCTACTAACACATTAACATCTTTTGTACCATTCTTTTTATTGAAATAGCCCAACAATCGTGCCATAAATCGAGCACCTACATCTTTGAATGCTAAGGTAGGGCCATGGAATAATTCTAAGCTATATTTATTATCTGCTATATGAACCAATGGAATATCAAAATTCAAAGTATCATTAACAATATTCTTTAGTGTTTCCGATTCAATGTCATCACCAAAAAGAGTGTTAGCCACAACATACGCTATATCTTGGAGCGACATTTCCCCTATATTATTAAAAAAAGCCTTAGGTATAGTAGGAATACGCTCTGGCATATACAACCCTTTATCTGGAGCCAATCCTTTAACTACTGCTTCTTGAAGTGAAGCTTTTGGGGCATTACCACTTGTACTATAGTATTGCATTTTATATTTAGTTTATTGATTTATAATCAGTTTTTTTATAAATTCATTACCTTTTAGTTGATTGTAGCAACCTTTTTTTGCCGATAATTCATCAAACGTTTCCACACAATCAGCTTCAATGCCATTATAGTAAATTAAAAATGGCACTGCATCTGCCGTATGTGTGCGTAATCGACATGGAGTAGGGTGGTCGGGAAGTACAGCGATTGCTACATCTTCATTAATTTCACTTAATGCATCAATTAATGGTCGCAACACTCTACTATCTAAATATTCTATTGTCTTTATCTTAAGAGCTACATCTCCTTCATGTCCGGCTTCATCACTTGCTTCTATGTGTAAAAACACAAAGTCAGCATCTCCTTTAAGTGCATTTATGGCTGCTTCAGTCTTTCCCTCATAATTTGTATCAAACAATCCTGTTGCTCCATCTACAATTATAGGCTCTAATCCAGCATATACACCAATACCCCTTATTAAATCAACAGCCGAAATAACAACACCTTTTTTTATACCATAAAGTTCCGACATAGTTTGCATTGATGGCTTATAACCCGGCGACCAAGGCCAAATACTATTTGCAGGGTCTTTGCCCTCTGATGCCCGTTTTATGTTTATAGGGTGTTTTGATAGCAACTCCTGTGATTTTAATATTAAGTCATTAATCAAATCTGCAGTAGCATCAGCCTCCTCTGTTTGTGATTTAATCAATACATCATTAAAAGGTGTTCCGGGAACATCATGTGGAGGAGTACATAATATTCGTTTATCGGCATTCTTTATTTTCAATAAATGACGATATGATATACCGGGATAAAACGAAACTACATCATTGCCAAGTTCCTCTTGCAAATAATTGATAAGCTCAATTGCTTCCCCATTCGAAATATGCCCTGCTGAATGATTTTTAATTTTTCCATCTTCGATGCAAATGAGATTACATCGCATTGCCATTTCATTTGGAAAAATATCAATACCCATACTTGCTGCTTCAAGCGAACCACGTCCTTCAAAAACATTTGCCACATCATAACCTAATACCGATAGATTTGCAATCTCACTTCCTGGGTGAAAACCTACAGGAACAGTTTCTAACGTTCCCACCTTCCCATTTTTTGCAAGAAAATCCAACGACGGCGTTGAAGCTACCTGAAGTGGTGTTTTTCCACCTAACGCATCAATTGGCTCATCGGCCATTCCATCTCCGAGAACTATTATATATTTCATAATCTATCTAATATTAGCAATACTGATAATATCGGCAAACACACCGGCTGCAGTTACCTCTGCTCCCGCACCATAGCCTTTTATTACCATTGGATATTCATTATAACGCTCGGTTGTCAAAAGTATTACGTTATTACTACCCTCAAGGACATAAAATGGGTGAGAAGAGCCAACTTTTTGCAAACTCACATCTAATTTTCCTTCTTCTAATCGAGCTACAAAACGGAAACGTTGTTCTTCAGCCTCTGCTTTTGCTCGTTTTTCTTCGAAATCATTATCAATATCGGCTATACGATTAAAGAAATCATCAATCGAGCCTTCAAAATATTCATCAGGAATAAACAAATGTTTTTCTACATCATCTTGCTCTACTGCATAACCGGCTTCTCGAGCAAGGATAACCAATTTTCGAATAACATCTTTTCCGCTTAAGTCAATACGTGGATCGGGTTCGCTATATCCGGCATCTTTCGCCATCTTTATTGCTCGACTCATTGGTATCTCACTGCTTAACACATTAAATATATAGTTAAGAGTTCCCGACAATACAGCTTCTATTCTCAAGATTTTATCACCCGAATTTATAAGACTGTTTATCGTATTGATAATCGGAAGTCCTGCTCCTACATTTGTTTCAAACAAAAACTTAACATCTTTTTTGCGTGCTATCTGTTTGAGTTTTGAATAATTTTTATAGCATGAAGATGCGGCTATCTTGTTTGCGGCAACCACATTCACGTTATGAGAAAGCAAATCGGCATATAGCGAAGCTACACCTTCATTGGCAGTGCAATCCACAAATACCGAATTAAATATATTCATACCCAACACTCCGTTCTTGATATTTTCGGGTGTTGCAATAACGTCTGATTGCTCTAATAGCTCTTTATAGTTGGCAATATCAATACCTTCTCTATTAAATATACACCTACGAGAATTTGATATTCCCACAACTCTCAATTCAAGAGCTTTGTTTTTCAACAAATTGTCGTGTTGTAATCTTATTTGCTCCAACAAATGTTGTCCCACATTGCCAACTCCAACGATAAATAAGTTTAGCACCTGTGTTTCAGAAAGGAAAAATGAATCATGAATAACATTTAATGCTTTTCTCAAATTCTTCAAATCAATGACAAACGAGATATTTGTTTCTGAAGCACCTTGAGCACACGCTATTACATTGATACCATTACGACCAAGTGTGTTAAACAATTTACCGGCAATACCGGTCGAATGCTTCATATTTTCACCCACAATCGCCACTGTCGCAAGATTTGGTTCGGGTGTAATATCAGAGATTTCGCCCGATTGCAATTCAACAGCAAATTCCTCTTTCAACACAGACACCGCCAAATCGGCATCAGCATTTTTTACGGCAAATGAAGTGTTGTTTTCACTTGAGGCTTGCGACACAAGGAATACACTCACGCCATTTTTAGCCAAGGCATTAAAGATTCGGGCATTGATTCCGATAATACCCACCATACCAAGACCCGATACAGTAATCAAACATGTATCATTGATTGATGAAATACCTTTAATTGCTTTCCCCTCCGGACTTGGGCGTTGTTCCGAAATACATGTTCCGGGAGCCGTAGGGTTAAATGTATTTTTAATCCAAATTGGAATATTTTTATGACATACCGGATAGATTGTTGGGGGATAAATAACCTTTGCACCAAAGTTACACAACTCCATCGCTTCTACAAACGATAAGTGGTCGATAACGTATGTGTTATTAATTACACGTGGGTCGGCAGTCATAAAGCCATCAACATCGGTCCATATTTCAAGCACCGACGCATTAAGCGTAGCCGCCAATATTGCAGCAGTATAATCACTTCCACCACGACCAAGGTTTGTGATATTTCCATTTTCATCTGATGAAATAAATCCAGGCACAACAGCCACTTTGAAGTTATTATTATCAAAAGTGGCATGGATATATTTTTGAGTCGTGTCATTATCAAGAATATGTTTGCCAAATTGTTGTTCGGTCTTGATAAAATTACGAGAGTCATAATGTTGGGCATCTTTAATGATGCGACTTATTATCACGCTCGACAATCTTTCTCCATAGCTCACTATAATATCAAGAGTGCGATCCGACAAATCCTTTATCAAACTCACACCCTTATATATATTTCCTAATTCCTCAAGCAATGGATCCACAATCGCTTTTAATCCTTCGAGTTTGTCGGCAGGAACCATATTGGCTATCACATTATTGTGGCGTTCTACTATACGAGCGTAGCAATCCAAATGGCTCTTATCTCCTTGAGCTGCAAGTTTGGCTGTATTTATCAGTTGATCCGTTATCCCACCAAGTGCCGATACTACCACAATTACAGGTTCATTACAACCCTCTACGATTTTCTTTACACTGCTGAGACTTTCAACGGTTCCAACCGATGTACCACCAAATTTAAGTACTTTCATTTATTCTTAGTTCGATTTAATTATTAATCAATAATGCGGCTACAACTCCACACTCCAATTTAACATACAAAGATAATCAATATCCCATAATTACCCAACATTTTTTATCATATAAAAAATACTCAAAACCATCACAAATTCAAAGCTGCACTTATATAGTTAAACGTTATGAAAAACGTTCTCTTAATAAGAGGGTGATGAATACACATTATCTATTTGGGTTTGAAAAATTTAGCATTTTATGTAAATGTTAATTTGGTATAAGTTTAGTCTTTTATTTCATAAATTAAAAAACGAAGTGCGAAAATATGATGTTAAAATTACCATCAATGATTCAACTTTATAAGGACTGATTGGCAGTTGGGGCGTCCCAACTGCCAATCAACAGCAGAAAAAACGAGCAATACGAAAAAAGGAGACC
>JAEIGA010005053.1_pt1 | contig 20257 bp, 14 predicted proteins | sample 9270691 | NCBI WGS metagenome assembly JAEIGA01 (sample SAMN17057246, study PRJNA624740) | gut metagenome | biome: biome; isolation source: fecal sample | host: Bos grunniens | place: China: Xizang | collected 2019 | reverse complement strand
GACTCACAGAACATAACATTCTTCAATGCACCAGCTTTAATGTATTTTACAACATCCTCTTCGTTCATCTCAAGAAGTTTCTCAACTTGTTTAGCTGCATTCTTATTGATATAGTTATAAGAAGAATTATTTGCATTGATACTCTCACAAGCTGTTGAAAGAGCCCATACAGTTTTATTAGCGTTGATATAATCAGCAACAACCTCCAAAGCCTCGTTAACACCATTATCATAACGGTGAGCACTAGCCTCTTTAACAAAATTGTTTACGAGTCCGTGAGTAGACTCATTTGCGATAAGGATTGATTTATACTTTCTTAATAACTCTGCTCCAGTAGCAGTTTGAGCACTTGACTCACTTAGAATTGACGCGAAATCCAATTCTGCTAAAACTTTATTATTCATATTCTTTATTTGGTATATTTGTATATATAATAAACAAGAAAGGGAATTATTTCTAATTCCCTTCTCAATTATGCATCATAATCAACTGTATCTTTAATCGTCGGTGCAATTTGATCATCAAATGATAACCATGTTGGTTCCTTAGCTTGCTCATCTCCGATTAATTGTGAGAATGTTCTCAATTTTAAACTGTCTATACTTGCTTTTGTTTCATACTCATATCTTTCAGCAGCGATAATTTTGTTTCCACTCACATCCAATGCATTTCCCTTTGTAGTCTGATCTTGGCTATAAGTTATATGATGATATTTATCTATATAAACATCCAATACCAAACTAAACATATAAGTTACCGAATCTGAATAATTATTTTTCTTATCAGACTCCATTGGAAATAATAAAGGAGCAGTTAACATACCACCAATGACTAACTCGTATACTTTTTGAGATTTATATTTTCTCTCCCATTCCAAGAATTGAACTTGTTGCCCATTTACAGTAGTTGTTTTAATACTATTTGATGATTTATTATCGGCATCAGTTCCTGTTTTTTCAGCATACGATACCGATTTTTTCTGCACATTCATATTACCTGATGGAATATAAAATGTCGTTGATGGCACCTCTACTTGTTTCTCATAATATGAAGTTACTTTGTAATCAGCACCAGTTTCATCGATTTTCTTCAATGGTGTTGTTATAAAGCGACTTGGGTTAATCAAATCATATTTTATCAATAATTCAGCAATCTCTTTAATACCTTCACTAGAATTTAATGCATGTTTCATAAGATCATCTGGATCCGAAGTAATTACAAGCATTGCTCCTTCTTTACCATCCTTACCGATTCTTATTTTATCTTCATTAGCAAATCCACCAGACGATATCTTTTTTGATTCTATTTCACTATTTATTTTAATGCTATTATAATCGAATATTAGTTTAGCATCATTCACTACACTTCCTGATATAGGGAGATTCTTATCCAATACTGGTTTAATATGAGTATCATTACCCTCAGTATATACCATATGGTAACCAACCGTAACCTCTTCCTCGCCATATTTCTTTTTCATTGGGAGAAATAATCCTTTAACACCAGCACCAGTACTAGATATATTACTTAAGATACTATCGAATGAAATATCGTTTATTATAACGGCTATTTTAGAATCATTAGTACAGTTTGTTGCGTAATAATCACCATTATTATTTCTAACCACAGATGTAATCCAATACGGATACTCCATTAAGCCATTATTCTGAATAGGATTATTAGGAACTACTATAGCAGATACCGAAGTTCTTTTATTAATATTTACATGATCTTTAATACTTACCCATCCACCACTTAATACATCCATTACACTAACAATCTTAAAATTATCAGCCTCATTAGCTTTAACTATAAATAATTCCCCATCCTGTCCATCTATTCCTTTTGGTCCTTGCGCGGATATACCTGTTTCCTGACCGTTAATATTCCAACAAAAACCCAATCGTCTATCATAATATAGTGTAGGGAAATTTTGCAATACCGCGAACATTCCGGTAACAGTTTCATCTACCGCAACAACTATTTCTTCTTCAGAGTTTGGAGAGAAATTTAATACACATGAATAGTCAACCATCTTTGCATATTCATTCGCATACTTATCTGCTTGTTCCGTAAGTTTCTTATTTGCAAACCTACCATCCAAAAATACATACGGTAATGATGATATATACTTTTTATCATTTAATTCTGGAGTCTGCTCATAAATCATATACAATTTACCAGGATTCTTATCCAGGATCGAAAAACGAGTATTGTCATTATCAATTTCATTAGTTCCACCAAGTTTTTCCTCCATAGCAACTACAGATGCTTTTAAAGCCTCTCTCCAATATACTTCTTCCATCAAATCTATTTCATCTACGAATATTGATGTACCTGAAGCTCCCTTGATGAAATCTATACTGGATAGTCTTTTAAAATTATCATTAATGATTTCAAAGTTCTTCGCTATAGTTTCTCCATAAGTAGAATCGTTTAATGAAGGGATAACAGTTTCTTTATAAATTATGTCCTTTATATCCATTATTTCAAAATTAATTTCACATTGTATGTATAAGAGTTAATATCATCTATATACTCTTTAAATTCATAATTATACTTTTTAGAATAATCGAAATCAATATCTATATCATATAATCCATATATATAATCCAATTCCTTCCTAGTTTTAATACTGTATATGGATGTTAATTTTTCTAATATTATATCTTTTACCGGTCTATATTCACCATTACCCAATACCTCACTATCGAATTTTAAATCAATCTCTCCTTTTAAATTATATATAGCATTGTTATTGAACCATTTATATTCTAAAAGAGATATATGTTGATCATTGAATAATGTTTCATGTGATTTATAGTTAAGTTTTTGATTTTTAATACTATAATATCCAATCGATTTGTATAATGGTTGGTATTTAGTAGCTGAATATTTCTTATATATACTATCAACATACCAACTCCAAGGCATAACATCTTTATAATATATATAATTGTATTTATTAGAGTCGGGTTCAATAAATGCAGGTTTCAGTTTACCACCATATCTAAATAAGTTAACCGTACAGTTATCGTCTTTAATATAATCCACTTCTGATACGGTAGGAGTAGGTCCTGATGCTTGTTTAATCTCAATTGATTTATTAAATATGATAGCAGTTATGTCTTCTGCTGATCTTAATAACTCTTTTAATTTCAATATCTTATCATTACCACCATCTACACAATCCCTAACATATTTAAATGTCAAACAATTCATATCATCTGATATTAAATATATTATATTTTCTTCACCTATTCTATTTGGGCAATAATATAGTAGATGTTTATTTATTTGAGTATTTATATTATGTTTTATTGCATCATATACTCCTTTATTAGATACATACATTAATATTATATTAATATTTTGTGGTGACCTATATTTGACACCGTTAACCCAAGATTTATTAAAATTAGTAGCATACCTTCTTGTAGTTTCAAAATAATCTAAATATAGCGTACTGAATTTCTCATATGTATCTACATTTACAATATTAGCCCACCCAACATTATTCAGCTTCTTTGAATATGATGTTTGATATATATCTGGAGTTCTCCCATAAGTACTATCATGATATATTACCGAACTTCCGTCTTTAGATATACCGCAAAAACCATTATATAAGTTAAATATATAATCAGAATTATCATAAAGTGACCAGTGAGTAATCATTGGAGAGAATTTATTTTTATCCATGAATTCTATATATCTATAGTCTTTAAGATAATCATATACATTTTTTATAGCATTTTTGGAATCCTCAGTCTCTATAATATACTGTTTATTGTTTATAGATTTTTTAAAATCCATAAACCCGCACCACTCTCTATCTATATATTCATAATTAGTATAAAAGTCCACAATAGGATATTCACCAGTTACATCTCCAACAACAACCTCTATATTCAGTTTATGTCCAGATATTAAATTAGAAATCTGTTTCGGTAATATATCTTCTATATTAAAACAAAGATTAAAGTTAAATAGTTGTTTGGTAATCATTTTATTATTTTGGAAACAATCTATAATCATTGAATCTGACTCCATAATAGGTCTTTCCCTCGATAGTAGATTTTCTACCATAAAACTCACATCTTTATGATATACATTTCCATCAACGACACTAACCCCAATCAAATCTCCAACTCGTCTATCTAAATTGATATTTATAACATGATCATCCCCCTCACCAATCAAATCAATATATTTCATATAATCATATAAATAATTAACAAACTTATCGTGATTAGCATTACCTTTTTTAACTATATCTATATCTCTACTAGATATGAGTTTACCATTCATATCTTTAATTTTAATAGTAAATCTTAATGGAGATCTTAATTGTTCTAACCAAACTGGACATAAGAACTCAAATTGCTTACTATATAGAGAATAGTATTTACTTCTTTTACATCCCATCATATAAGTATCATCATGTGATTTAATTGGTTTTTCGGATATAATTGGCCAATTATGTTTTAGTTCGGATGGGATATACTTGTCATAAAAATATCCTTCTATTTGTTTATGAAACTTTATTATATTTTCCTTATGAGAATAATTCAACAACTGTTCCTCAGTCATACTATTATATGGTATATTTGAGTTTACAGGAGTTAAATGGAAATCGTTGATCATTATATCGTCATCAAAAAGAGATAATACAAGATCCCATTTCATCTGTCCACTAAGAAAAATATTAGTGCTATATAATTGATAATTCGTCATATTACATTTTCTTATAGATATATAATAAATTTTATTACAGATATATTCATCATCTTTTTTCTATATATTTATATAGTAATTACTAATAATCATGATAATTAATAAAATTAAAATACAAAATTTCAAATCCATATACGATGAGTTAGTATTGGATTTCAATGATATAAAGGGTCTTTGGAAGATCGGTGGAACTGTTGGGTCAGGTAAAACGACTATTGGTGAAGCTATTATATTTGGATTATTCGGAAGTATCAAAGGAAAGAATAATGGTGAATTAATTTCTTGGGGAAATAAACATGGGTTAATCGAGTTATGGTGCATCTCAAAAGGTAATAATATCTATATTAAAAGAGAGTTGAATGCTTATGGCATGAATCCAATGTACGTTGAAGTGAATGGTGATGAGATTATATTTACTAATAAAAGGGATGCTCAATCACAACTTGAACAAGAGTACTTCGACGTTTCACGAATGACTATAGAGCTCCTTTGTATTATATCATTTAATAACTTTAAATCTCTTGCAACTCTTAACACCGCAGATACTAAAAGGTTTTTAGATCAAGTACTTGGTTTCCAATTACTTACTCAGTATAGTGATGTATGTAAAGAATTGAGAAATCTTAATAGGCAAAACATTAATGAGTTAACCCGAGATATTAAACATATACAAGGACAGATTGATAAGATACACGAAATTACTAATATAGCTAAAATTGAAGGAGATATAAATGTTGTTAAAACTAACATTTCAAATTATAGGACTCAGTATAAAGATATTGTTGATAGATACTCTATTGAGACTGATAAAATTAACGGGGAAATAACTGAGAATAAAACTAAATTGGCTTCTATTAAAACATTGGGGGCTAATAAGAAAAAGGAGATCGATTTTATTGAGAAAGGTAAATGCCCAACTTGCGGTGCCCCAATCGACCAAAGCCATCTTGAAATTAAAAAACAAGAGAGACAAGTGCTTCTTGAACAATATATATCAGTAGAAAATAATATTAAAGCATTGAATAATAAATTGTTATCTACTAAACAACAGATGAATAATGAGACCTCACCTATAACAGAATCTATTCAGGAGTTGAGTGATTTATATAATAGATTAATTGAGCAGAGTAGAAGGCAAGATATTAATAAATCCGAGATTACTGCACTTGAAAAATCTATTAAAGAAAAGGAAGAGGAAGTGTTAAAGTATACTCAAGAAGATGTCCAGTGGGAAATGCTTTGGAATATTCTTTCTAATGATATCCGATCAAAAATTCTTGAGAGTTTTATACCGGTGTTGAATGATAATATTTTAAGATACTCAACAAGATTACAACTTCCTTATCTTGTTCAATTCGATTCATCATTTAAATGTAATATTACATTATGCAATTGTGACCAACCAATATCACTAAGTAGTTTAAGCACAGGTCAGTTAAAGACAGTAGATATGATAATTATATTGGGTGTGTTGGGTACTGTTCTCGGTAGTGAGGCTTGTAATATAATATTCCTGGACGAGTTATTCTCTAATCTCGATGCTGAATTGAGAAATGAGATGTGTGGTGTATTGAGAGAATTTATAACACCATCCCAAACTCTATTTATTATATCCCATATGGATATTGATGATAGATACTTTGATGGTAGTATAAATATGAAATTAGAGCTTAAAAATCAATACGAAAAACATTCTATGGTTTCTTTGGTGAAAAATGATAAAAAAGATTTTTGAAAAATCTATTAAAGTTTTATTAGTTTTTGTTATATATAATCATAAGAAACATAAAAACACAACTATGAGTAAAATCACAAGAGCGGAAGCAATCAGTTTAATCAGTCAGGCAATTAATTTAGCTGGAGATGGTGGTTCATCCCCTTTCACAAAAGAAGAATATGATGCTATGTATGATCTTCTTGATGAGCTTGAAAAAGAGGTTAAACCAAAAAGATCACATGATGATTGGAGTGGATGCCAAGGAAATTGTGATTTTGAGCCTCAGCCAAATCTAACTGGATGGATTTAATATTTATAAAATATGTCACTACTCGGTAATTTATCAGAACCAATCACTCGAGAAGATCTTTTGAATCTTGGGTGGGAAAGGATTAGTAAGAATACGCTTACAACTCAAATACATATATCACCACAATACTACGATCAAGACCACAATCCTCGAAATAAATATTCTTGGTATAGTTATAATTATTGGGAGCAACCAGTATACTTTGATGTTAAGAGAAGAATGATGAGGATTAGAGGCACTATCTATAAAAATATCAGTGATATGATGGAATTGAATATGATTATTGAAAGTTATACAAACCCTAAAATTGAAGTAAAATGCAAGTAGAATTGAAAGAAAAATTGAGAAATGGTATCGTAACATTTACTTATACTAAAAAAGATGGCACCACAAGACAAGCAAAAGGTACCTTGATTTTTGATCGCTCTGTAGTTGGTGAGAACTTCATTGCTCCAAAAGGAACTGGAGTAGAGAAAGTTGGATCGATTGCTTATTGGGATCTGGATAAAGATGCTTGGAGAGCTTGTCAGGATACATCTATTGTTTCTATTGATAATTTTATTGATCGAGAGAGTTTGCTCGGTAAAAGCCTATTCTAATGAGTATACTTAGTTCATATGAATGTATAGATAGTAATTATTTGGAGGGGTTGGGGTTTAAAGTTCTATTTCCAAACTGCAACCCTCCAATTGCTACTAAACGTCTCCGAGTAAGATATATTGCAAAATCATCTATCATCCCAACAGCATCTTTACTAGTATTAACGTATAATGGTGGTACAAAAACTCTCCATTTAACAAAGCCATATTTAAAAGAATATAAAAAATACAGTATAGAAGATGGTGTAGATTTGATGGTTGTGTTAGAAAAAATAAAAGAGAATGAGTATATTATCCCAGAATAATGAAATAACGGAATCCATTTTAGATAAACATGGGTTTTGTCGAGGTGTAAATGATTTCAATGCTTTAGATCATCGTCTTTATATAATGCGGACTTTTATAATGAGCCCCGATAAATTCTATAAACCGACTGAGATCAAAGTTAAAACATTGGATTTTGATTCAAGGGATTATACATTTCTCGCAAGATCTGTATTCGAGTATGATCCAAAAAATAAAGATTTAAAATTGCATTGTAAAGATATGATATTTAATCGCCCTACTATATATCAAAAACAAATTGAAGATGAGGTTGATTTGATTTCAGCAATGCATCAAGCAGAATCTCGTATATATTATCCACTATAATGAGCATACTTTCTAACGAACTATTTAACACACCAGTAACATTTGATAATGTAGAGGAGTTATGTAAGAATAAAGAGTATACATTCTATAAAAAACAGATTGATAGTAAGAATTTAGATAAAGATTATAAAGAATATATAGGTTCTACTGATAGAGTGTTTTATTCGAAATCTCGAGATACATATTACGATATGAACTTCTCTTTATACACAGATGAATTAATTGTGATTAAATATGCAAATCTTCCGACAAATAGTCGCGTAAAATATGTATATAATATTGATTGTGTTGAGACTTTAATTGCATTGATGGATGATTATTTTAGAAAATATGAATTTTTGAAAGGAGATAGTCGTATAAATTGGTGGTAATAATTATATATATTATATTATAATTTTTTAATTAAATGAGTATGGTAGATTGTAATAAAGTTTGCATCTCACTCTCAGGAGGGTTGGATAGCACATGTTTGTTGATGCATTATTTAGCTAAAGGGTTTAGTGTAAAAGCGTTTAGTTTTGATTATGGGCAGAAGCATGATATTGAATTGAAGAAGGTTAAGAAAAATGTTAAGTTCTTGCAGGAGAAGGGGTTCCCTATTGAGTATCAATGTATTAACTTGAGAGATTGTTTTTCTGATTCGGCATCTAGTCTTTCGAAGAATAGTAGTGAGGATATTCCTCACGAACGATACAATTCAGATAATCAAAAGGTTACTGTTGTCGAGCAAAGAAATGTTATTTTTAGTGCAGTTGTATATGGAAAGGCATTAAGTTGGTCTAAAAAAACTAATTCTGATGTTTTAATATCATTAGGTATCCATTCTAATGATACTGCAGTATATCCTGATACTACACCTGAGTCTCAAGAGATGGCTAGAGAGTTATTTAGAATTTCCAATTGGGGATCTGAAAGACTCGATTATGAAGCTCCTTATCAATATTTTAAAAAGGATGAAGTATTAAAAGACGGCATCAATTCGATGATGGAAATGGGGTTGAATAAAGTAGAGATTAGAAAAGTATTAAAAAATACGCATTCTTGTTATGATCCTGATAAAGATGGTAGAAGTTGTGGTAAATGTGGTACTTGTCAAGAGAGAATAGCATGTTTTGCATTAAATAATATAAAAGATCCCATCCAATATTCATTAGATAAAGACGAATTGTCTAAATTATATGTCGAATATAAGGAACATGGATTGTAAATAGTGTGAATAGAAATATAATTAAACCGGGTTTTAATAAATAGGAATATAATATTATTATATAAAAAAAATATAATAATACATTATGATGACTCGGGTTTTATGCGATATCTTTGTCGGTAGTGATGGAAGATATCGCTATTTTTATATGATACATAATATGGTAGATAATGGGTATTATTTGGGAGTACACACTACTAAGAATATAGGGGATGGATATAAAGGATCTGGAACTAGGTTAAAGAATGCTATGAAAGTTTATGACTCTTGTAATTTTACCAAATATATTATTAAATGCTTCGATAATAGTAATGATTTAATGGAGTATGAAAAGGTCATAGTTAATGAATCACTATTAAATGACCCATTATGTTATAATATAGTACAAGGGGGTTATTCTGATAGAGATTTTAATAAAATACCGGTCATTGATAATGATTATAATATATTTTTAATAGATAAGAATGATCCAGATGTTAATAAATATAAACATATTAATTCTGGGAAAACAGTTGTTAAAGATAAACTAGGTAATATTTTATGTATCAGTGTTGATGAATACCGCAATAATAAATCTAATTATAAACATATTAATTCTGGGAAAACAGTCGTTAAAGATAAATTAGATAATAAATTTAGAGTAGACAAAGATGATCCTAGAATAAAATCAGGAGAATTAGTCGGAATATCAAAAGGATATGCATGTATGAAAGATGATCATGGAAATATTTTAAAAGTAGACAAAGATGATCCTAGAATAAAATCAGGAGAATTAGTTAGTGTAGTAAAGGATACAGTATCTGTTGTAGATGAATTAGGCAATAAATTTAGGGTAGACAAAGATGATCCTAGAATAAAATCAGGAGAATTGCATTATCATACAGAAAATAGAATTACTGTTGTTAATAAATATGGTAATACATTCTCAGTATTTAAAAATGATCCTAGAATAAAATCAGGAGAATTAATAAGTGTTAATAAAAATCGCAAATATATTAACAAAGATGGGTTAAATAAAATGGTATATGATTATGAATTGGAAGGTTATTTGGGAAATGGATGGATAATAGGACTTTATAAAAAAGGAAATATAATTGTTAATAAAAATGGTGTGCGTAAATTAATATATGATTATGAATTGGAAGGTTATTTAGAAAATGGATGGGTTAGAGGACAAGGAAAAACTAAACAAAAAACAGGCAGGCCTAAAAAATCTAAATAAAAAAGAGACCCTTTCGGGTCTCTTTTCTTTTATAATTCAATTTCAAGTTTATCAATCTTATCTTGAACATTTTCGAATGTTGCGTAATCAATATCAGTTCCACCAATCATCTGATCAACAGTAGCTTTACCCATATTCTTACCATTAACAAACCAGAACTTACTTCCATTAACTTCCTTAATATAAGGTACATTAATTCTATTGTTCTTAAATATTGCCAATGTATCTTTAATATCCTGAGACTGTTTAATAATATTACTTACAACAGTATTCATCATAGCATGAGTTTCGGACATCTCTGACATAACTTGACAAAATGCAGAATAGTTATCTTGATCAGTAGAAACTTCGATTGGAATTATATTAGCATCTGAAGTAGTTACAAATCTAGTACATATTCTCAATCCATAAGAAGTACCCATCCCAAACGCATCCTCATTAGTTATATATTTGGTTACTGGGTTAGTAGTTGTGAGATCTGGATTAAACATTCCAGTTATGTACATACCAAGAGGGATATTAGAGTTATAATCATTAACCACCCACTCATTCTCATTATTTATAGTATGTATGTCATAAAGAACTATAATAGTATTAAATGAGTATTTATCGGTATATGTAAGATCTCGATCAGGTTGTTTATTTTGTTGCTCTTCTACCGAATAAAAATCATTATCGAATTCAAATATATGAGATCTCTCATAATAGTATGCCTTTGGGTAATCTGTTATATATACATCTTTGTACCCTTCAGCAGTATCTTTATCATTCTCTACAAATTTTTCAATCTCTACCTGATTAACATCATATATATACGCAGGAGAATCGGTTGGGACGTGACAATATATTTCACTATAACCAGTACCGTACTTTACATCATGAGATTGTATATTAATATCACCAACATATCTCATCTCGTTAATATAACCAGTTGTATACCCATCCTCATTCTTAACTTCACTATCATTAGTTACAGTAAAGAAGTCAATATCTTTCATTGCATTCCAGAATAAATGGGAAGAAAGTCTAGGATACCAAGACTCACCTTCAATCAATTCACCATATATAGGTCTTATATAAGCACAACTATTTTCAAAATAATTTTGGATATATTTAGGAAGATCTATATTTAAGTCATTATTCTTAAATACACAAAGTTCCTCCAATTTGGCTTTAACTTTTGAGTAGTCCACATCCATTACTATAAATTTAGAAGGAACAACTCTATAATTTTCATGTTTAGCCATACATCCTGTCAAATCCTCGGAATATTGGGAAAACATTAAGAAATTTCCAGTTTCTTTGGATAATCCATTAAGTAGATTACAAACTGCCATTATCTATATTTTTAATTATATATATAATAACTTGATATTCATTTTTAAATTAGGATGCAAAAGAATTATTATTATAATAATTATGAATGAATGAAATAAATCAAAATAAATTAACGTTAATAAAATGAGTTTACCTAGTTATTTAGCTAAAATTAAATCTAGTGGTGTTTACAGATATGTATTTGACAAATCTGAAATACCTTCACAGACAGCTGAAACTTTGAGGTTGGTTGTGGGATATAGCGAAAAGGGTCCGTTCAATACACCTGTATATATTGATAACAAACAGGATTTCATTACCCTATATGGTAACATAAATAAGAGATTGGAGAAGAAAGGTGTATTCTTCCATAGAATGGCACTTCAAGCTCTTTCTGCTGGTCCTATCCTAGCTCTTAATGTTAAACCATTTACAGTAAGCGCTGGTGCGGTAGGAACAACTGAAGAGGTTGCTGTTGCTGCATTCGATCCATGGGATCAGTGGAATTCTTTAGAACTTCCTATGGGAGTTATTCCAGTTCGCGATCTATATGATACTGACAGATTCTGGAAACTTGAAGAGGATCGTTTACCTGCTAAAATTGCAAAATCTAATCCAACATTAGCTGAAAAATATCTTAATATTGTTACAACTGATGTAAAAGATATGTCATGTTCTATCTTTATTCGCCCTTGTCGTCCGGAATCATTTGACATTACAGTTAGTGATTGGTATGCAAATATGTCTGATTTGGAGATACCTTCATATTTCGAAGGATATGAAGATAGGAAACTTAATGAGTTCTTCGCTGAAGTATATGTATTTAGAGGTAAGTTTACATACGATCTTTGTACAGGTTCATTAAAAGATTATTTTGACATCAACGGCAATGCTGATGAATACACTGTTGAGTTAAAAGGTGATTATATGAATGCGTTTGGTGAAGCGGCAGATGCTCTTGAAGCTCTTGCTAATGACCCTAACTCAAAATTCATCGCATCATATCAGGGAGCATTACTACCTTACTTTAAAGATGGTAATGATAATTATGTTTCTTTGGATGTATTGTTTAATAAAGATTATAATAGCCACAAAATGATGATGAAGATGGATGACTCTCTAATTGATTATATGTTGGCGGATCATTTTGAATCAGCTATAGTTCAAGATAGTTCTGAGTACTTCCCTTCAATATCTCCTATTTACTTCGAAGGTTATACTTATGGTACTATTGCAAAGAATGCAAGTGGTAAAGAGATCCAATATGCTGTATTTGAGGAGATGCAGAATAAAGGATTGTTCACCGCATTGACCAATAGAGTAGATTGTGAATATCATTATATTGTTGATACATTTGAATCATATATTGGTCATCTAAGTAATGGTCATTCAATTGGTAAAGAGTGCAAAAATACACTTTCTATCATTGCTAAAGCTAAAGATAATGCATTTGCTATTCTTAATGCACCAGCAATGTCTCAGTTCCATGCAGAAGAGTCATATAAAACTAATGGAATGTTCGATATTAAGAATCTTCCTCTTAATAAAACTCGCTTCTCACTTCCATCTGAAGTAAATGGTGCATCTTACTGTGCATTCTACACTCCAGTAGTATTTGGTGATGGTGTTGTTAAGACCGTTGTTCCTTCCGCTGCGTTAGTTTCTAATCTATATATGGAGAAATGGAGTTCACGCCAACCATATTATATTGTAGCCGGTCCTAATTTCGGTAGACTTGAAGGTGAAGGTCTTATCGGTCCAGATTATAACTATAGTAGAGCGGATTTAGATGTTCTTGAGCCAATGGGTATTAATGCGATTATTTATGTTCCACGCAAAGGTACTTATATTAACTCTAATCAAACTGCTAAACAAGTTCCAGTTACTGCACTTTCAAAAGCTCATGTTCGTGAGTTGGTTATTTTCTTACAAAATGAGATTGAGAGCATGCTTCAAAATTATCAGTGGGAACTTAATACTGCTACTCTTCGTGATACTATTAAGACTAAAGCAGATTCAATCCTTGAAACTATTGCATTGAATGGTGGAGTTTATGCTTACTTAAATGTTTGTGATGAGTCCAATAACGGTCCTGAAGTAATTGATAATGAAATGGTTATCCTAGATACATCTATTGAGCCTGCGAGAGGTGCTGGTAAGATGGTTCAGAGATTGACTATTCATAGAACTGGTGGTTTGAAATCAATTGTTTCATAACTATAATATAAATTTTTTAGATAAAGAGAGATCTTCGGGTCTCTCTTTTTTATTATAAGAAAAAATAACGAAGTAAATATGGATAAGAAACTTTACGATGAATTAGTAAATAGAAACATTATTACTGATACATTTATGACATTGGAGAAGATTAATGAGAAAGGTATTAAATTAGAGGATATCATTACTCAGCCAGAAATGTATAAGATATTTTCAAAATATGTTTCAAATGAGGAAGCAAAGGAAGCAACTGAACCTATTACACAACCAGTTAAAAATGAAGAAACTCAACCTATCCAACCTGCATCGGTTGTAGAGCCTGAGAAAGAGGCTGAAGTAGAACCTGAGAAAGAAGCTGAAGTAGAGCCTGAAAAGGAAACTGAAGTAGAACCTGAAAAAGAAGAGGAAGATATTGTTGTAGATGATAATATAGCTCCGGAACCTACCACAGAAGCTCCAAAAACTAAATCTAAAAAATCTAAAGAAGTAGTTAGTGAATAAAAACATTCATAACATATGATTTTAAGCGATATAAAGAAAGATCTCCTAAGAATTAATAAATTATATTACTCAAAGGAGATCTTCTTTTATTTAAAGGATTTATATGATTATTGAATTAGTGATGTCCAATTAGAACCACCATCCTTAGATACTCGAATTCCACTACTAGCAGTACCATCGTACATAACTCTAAACATAAAGTCACCCATTCGAACTTCAAATTTATTTTTACTTAACTGCATATACTCAGTAGCAGACATAATTGCCCTAAACCCGGTATTGGAAACATCAGTTCTATTAATAGTAGGTTTAACCTGAACCCCCGATTTTGTGGTTACAAATCCACTTGCATTTATCGGACCTTCACCAGTCATACCATCCCAAAATAGTTCCATTTTATAATATAAAAATATTGAATCAGGTACTCCATTAGACGTATCTATATATCCATACATAGGATAACTGTCGGTTCTATTAATGCTAGAACTACCCGCAACTAATACATCTTCAAATTCCATTAATGAATTATACCAAGGTATCCTATCACTTTCGGTTTCAATATCATATTCATGATCGGATATAGCATATGTTAATACCGCACGTGGTTGAAGAGTTTCTGATCCCATAAGTTTACATGATAATGATATACCGAATTCAGTCGGTATAGTAATTGTATATTTATATCCTTCTTTCATACCAGAAGTTGATAATGTTTGTACTATTCCATAAGATGTCAAATGACCTGATTCTTTATATATAGCATCTCCGAACTCATTTTCACTAAAATATATATCTGTTCCAGTCGCTGAAGGTGATAAAACTTGTGGTATATCATCCAATTTTCCACCGGTAACAAACAACACCTCTTCATCCATCGCATTATTCAATGCAGTAATTGTGTTACCTTCTATAATAATTCTACCTTTATTTTTACCTTCACCCTCAGGATCTATATTAGTGTCCAATCTATTAGTTTTAATAACATCTGCTTGAATCAATGCGGTAGCAACTTTACCGATGAATACCTCGTCAATTACAAGTTTACTTGCTTGAATAGTATCTGCTTTAACTAGATCTCCGGTGATTGCATTGGCTTGAATTAATCCGGTAGTAATAGAATTTGATGTGATTTTAGTACCATTAATCTTACCATCATTCTTACTATCATTTAGCCAACTATCCATTAAATCACTAAATTGTTCAGAAGTAACCCCGGAAGATTCTCCACCACTCCATTCTAATACAACATCATTTCCAAATGTGATATTATTACCTGATTTAACAATACCTTGCGATCCGCCGAGTTTAAAACTACCATCAGAACCAAACGCATTTTGAGCAGACGCATATGTATCGGCATCAGCAATATACTTAACACTACCACTATCAAATGTCTGCCATGGTCCCATTGTAGACCCAACAGAACCATTAATCTTACCTTTAACAGTTAAATCTCCGGCAGTATTCCAACTAATATTCTTTTGAGCAAGATAACCATCCCCAGCATTTTTAATTTGCCAAGTAGGATCGTTAGTACCACTTATTTTATTAGCACTTTGAATAGTTTTACCAGATATTGTAGTACCTTCAATATTTTCAGCTTGTATTTTTGCAAATGTACCTGCAAGACCTATAATATTTCTACCTATCACAGTTTGAGACGCTACAGTATCCCCAGTGATTTCAGTGGCAGTTTGTATAGCTGCTATAGATAAATTAGTAATATCACCTTCAGAGAATACAGATCCTTCTAAATCCTCAATAGCACCTTCTAATACCCCCACCGCTTCTTTCGCATCATTTGCTTTTTCTAATGCAGCATTGGCTTGTGCAATGGCCGCAGTATCTCCATCATTTATAGCTTTTTGTAATGCAGCTGCTTTGGTATTTAACTCATCAGTTAAAGTTTGTTTAGCAGTATTGATATTTTGTTGAGATATTTGAACAGATGCATCAATAATAGATTGTTTATTATTATTAACAATCTTTTGAGCTTCCGCGGCAGCTTCATCCAATGCTTTATCTATAGCATCAGCAGTTCTTTGATCGGATTTACCAATCTCACCATCAGTATATTTATTAGCTAACGCTTCTGCATAATCAGCAGATTTCTTTGCATAAATATCAGTTATCTCAACCAGCGCAGCATAATAAGCGGCAATGTTACTAAATCTTATATCACCATCAGCTTCGGTATCTTTAATAGCGACGTTTTCGTTTCCAGCGGGTTCATTTATCGGATTAGAGTGATAATCAATAGCAGCACAAGCTCTATTATAAGCATATTCTATACTACTTGTTGAAACCTTATAAGTATCTCCTAAAGTGACCGAATTATTAAACGCATTAATATCATTAATAATCTTATTGTACTCTGCAGTCATCTCCGATTTCTTATCCCTCAATGCACTTTGTTCTGTTGGAGATATCATACCATCATCAGCCCAGTTATTAACGCGGTCATTAGTTGCAGCTGCTTGTTGTTGTGCTATATTAGCATAAGCTTCAGCTTGAGTTGCAGATTGACCTGCTGTAGTAGCCAATTTCTCAAAATCTTCAGGAAGATCTTCAATATCCTGCCATTTCATAGTTACTCCTTTAAGATTAATAGTATTCTTAATAGGATCGTAATTAATCTTATTACCACCTAACCAAAACGCACCGGATACAAAGTTGAAACAGATACTTGGATAGAATCCTTCTCCATTTGGTTGCCCATACGGATCATCAGGGTTAAATAATTGATAATTAGTTGAAGCATCACCTTTCGAGTTTCTACCAGATTGGCTGAATACAAACTCTTCATAGAATACCGCGGAACCAACCAATGCTTGATTAAATACACCAATCTGCGCATAAACAGCCTCAAACATTTCAAACGCTTCCCAAACTGGGTTATCCTCAACCGCATTGTCAGAAGGTAATTTACCATCATTAATTGCACCATTCCAAGATGTTTCTTTAGCTAGTACATAAAACTTCTTATCATTAGTATCTAGAACATAAGGGGCCTTTTCTTTATCAGTTATATATGTTTTATTTGGATCATATATACCAGCAGGATAAATAATTCTACCTCTTTCACCTTGAGCAGGTTTCATTACAACTACTTTATCATAATCGATTAATACCCTCTCACCATTAATAGATGTATAGAATCTAAATTCAAGTATCCTCTCAAATTCATTAAACGCTATAGAAGTACTAGGTGAATATGGTTTGGATCTACCACCGTCTATACTATATTCCAAATCATATCCTACAGGAACTCCATACACTTTTTCATATGAACTTCCATTGACTTTAACTAAATCACATACAATACTTGTAGTATCGTTAACTCGACCATTTTCATCATATTGGACTACATCACGATTTACTACTAAACTATACTGCACAGCAGGTAAACCATCATGTAATAAATATAATGTATCTTTATCTAAATACTTATTCTGATCCTGTATGTCAATAAGTTTCAACTCAATATACTGTTCAAGATCCAAAGATTGATTATTCAATTCTAATGACCCACTCATAGGAAAATCTACAAAGTTCTCATTATCAACAGAATAAACAACTTTACCAAAACTTTGAATCTGATTCATATTCAAAGTGGTAACTTCACCATCTCCAGTTTTTCTCAATACCACTACATCAAGAGTTGTAGGAACTATTTGATTATCTTGAGTTCTACGAATAGCATTAGTATTAGTACTTAATTCATATATAACACTATCTCTTCCCTGTTTAACTTTAACTACTCTTAACTGTGCTGATTTTGTATACTCTTTGCCTTCTTTCTCAAATACCACATCAAAGTTCAATAAAGCAGTGTCGTTAGTAAAGTTTGGAATTTTTGTAATAGACAATACGCCATTATTAATAGTATAAGTACAATCCGAAGATTGAACATTAAACACATTTATCTCTGATGTACCTAAATAAACATGCAAAGATGTCTCGATTGGGTATACACCTTCTTCAAGAACACCATCGGTAGTGGCTGGAACTGTGATATTCTCATTTCCAAAATCAGTTACTATAGTTGGAGCTCCTGCATATAATTTAGAAATAGAGAATACTGTTCTATAACTCAACTCTTGTCCGAGATCATCTACAGTTGCTCTTAATGGAATATATATCTTATCTTCAGTTGAAGTAATGCGATTAACTGTTAAAGTTGCACCTTCAATAGTATATTCGATTCCACTCACTTCATCATCAATAACTAAACTCTTAACATGTTTCTCAGAAGTTCCTTTATATACTTTAAATGTTGTTTTAATACCAAGGTTGCTTTGTGGTACATTACCTTCAGTATCACAAATAACTGTATCTGCAGGGTTATCAAGAACTGCATATAAAGTGATTGCACCCGGTTGATCCATTACATTCAATCCAGACATTCTGAATGGAGTACACCAACCATCTGGACCAACTTTTTGAACCATTACATTATTCTCATCATACTCCCAAATCATCTTTGCTTGAGTACACCAAACATAAGGGAATTGAGCATCTACTTGTGGAGGAGCTTGATCCCAACCTGAACTAATTAAAGTACCTTCGTCTAAATGTTTAAATGATTCATTCCATTCAAACTCAGGACCTTCTGAGTTACCTCTCATATATAGAGGAGTAAAATTAGCACCTGGTACTCCACTAGGACCAACATCACCCATAATACTCTCACCAGGTTCTCCACTGATTCTAACTGGACCTTGCCAACCCAATCCATCAACTATCTCAATTTGTCCACCAATCCCATCTCTATTTGGAGTTTTAGTTGCCCATATCTGCCATATATATTGTTTGAATTTAGTAACTTTACCGGGCTCAACAACAAGATATAAACCAGGATAATAAGTTTCTGAATTACCACCTTCTGGGGTGATTGTTTCTGATTGGGTGACTTGAATAAGTTTACCAGCTACCATACTTTTAGAAGCCTCAATTGCAGACGAATATGTAGATAATTCCATCTCAATTTCATATCCATCAGCGATAGGGTTAGTTAAAACCCACCTAACAGGTTGAATATCTTCAGCACTAGGGTCCCATACAGGATTTCCGTCTCTATCATGAACTCCTTCTATTGAAGGCATAATATCAGGATGAGTAGAAGCTGCATAACGATATTCAATATATTTACCGGGTTGAGCATCTCCATCCATAGCAGTATATCTCTCAACTGGTCCCCATTCAACTGTTCTAGTTATACCATTAACTTTACCTGTACATATATACCAAACTTTTTTATCAGTAGTATCTTCTACTCCTTTACCTTGGATATTAGTATACCAAATAGCCTCCCAGATATCGGTTCCTGTACCACCAACTGCTGTATATTTACCATCTTCAAACTCATCATCATAATTAATACCATTTTCAGGAGCTGGTGGGGCTACAGTATTACCATCAGAATCTTCACAAGCCTCTGCAAATACATTTACTTGGAAATTTGGACGAGACGATGTTAATGAGCTACTGATAAGAAATGGACCTTGCCATTCTTCACCATCTGCTAATTTATTATTAATAGTATCCCAAATAGCAGTAATACCCCAAATATTAGTATCATTATCTCCTTTCTCCATTACTTTACTCCATTGAGAACCCGGATTATTCTCATTTCGAGCAATCATATTGTTTACATCTTCATAATCATATGCAGTTACCCAATAAAGATTCTTAACTGTAAAACCACTCTTACCAGTCTCTCCATATTTAGCCCAAAGAGTTGGATCAGAGAACCTCTGCCATTTATTATCTTTTTTCT
>JAEIGA010005052.1_pt1 | contig 20257 bp, 19 predicted proteins | sample 9270691 | NCBI WGS metagenome assembly JAEIGA01 (sample SAMN17057246, study PRJNA624740) | gut metagenome | biome: biome; isolation source: fecal sample | host: Bos grunniens | place: China: Xizang | collected 2019 | reverse complement strand
GATAAACTGTATATGAGGATATGACTGACTGAGTAGAGACTCAGCTGCTGCTGCAATATACTTCTCAACACCATAGATAGGTGCGATGATTGAGATTACAGGATTTTTCATCTACTTCTCAAATCTTGATTTGTTAGGGTACTTGATCTCAAAGGCATCAATCATAGCTTTGCGCAGTGCCTCATACTTCTTGTCACTGAGACGGACGTCGTTGACGCACATCAGCTTTCTCGATGGTTTGAGTATATATGATGCAAGCTGTTTCGGACTTGCAAGAGCCACTGAGAAGTGTTTGTTTGAGATCTTTTCAGGAATCATCTTTCCAGTAAAGAGCTGATAATCAAGGAAAAGATATTGATTGAGATTGTCTGCGGTCCTGGTTATGCTCAGCGAAGCAAGAATCTCTTTTTCAAGCTTTGCATACAAACTCTCACAGCTGCTTTTCAGCATTGCGGTACAAGTGTGCTGAGGACGGATAAATTTGCGCGAAGCGGGCATTCCTGCTGCCTTGCGGGCGTGTGTGTCCGAATTCTTGCAGATATGCTTATACATGCCCGAAACGAACCAATGGCTGCTGAATCCCAGCACGCCCTTGCCGTCGCGGAAGAAGTCTTCTGGCGAGCAAGGAGCAAGAGGGTAGAGGTCATCGTTGAAATAGAGATATTCTTCACTCAGGCCCTCGATGCGATGCAGATGCATCTCGATGGGATTACAATTAAAGGTAGGGAGGTATTCTTCAGGGATAATATCCTTGTGAAGGACAATCTTCAGATTGCTTTGATCTGCCCACTGTGGAACCTGTGAGGGGTGTGAAACCACCAGGAAAACATTATTGATAAACGGCATATTCACCTCAATGCCCCTAAGGAGGTATTTGAGAGTGCCCCAGTCCCTGAAACGCTTCTGCATTATAGGGACATTGGTGTATTTTTCATAGTCCTTCTTCCAGATAGGATCATTGCCGTCAACATATGTTATAACTATATCCATAGATTCTTTCTTTACTTCTGCAAAATGTAAAAATAGTCAATTTTTATTAATCGGATTTAGTATCTTTGAATATTAAATCCAAAATTTAATTGTATGAAGAACATAGGACCGGCTATTGCCTGGGGTTTAAATAGATTTGTAAAACTGTTTGGTAATATTTTATCGCTCATAATCGGCTGTTTTACAAGAGTTCAGAAGGGTAGGGTGATGTGTTGGGCCTATAACTTCAAGCAGTTTGGCTGTAATCCTCGTTATGTCACCGAATATCTTCTTGAAAACAATCCCGAGTTTGAGATATATTGGGTCTTCAGAAAGAAAGTAGACATCTCCGGAATTGACAAGAGGATTAAGTGCGTGAGATTCCGCTCGCTTGAGTACTACAAGCTGGTCAATACTGCAGAGTTCTTTATAACCAACTCCAGAACAGATCCATATCGCATCTATTGGCACAAGCGTCCGGGTCAGAAGTATCTGATGCTCTGGCACGCAGGCATGGCGCTGAAAAAGATTGAGAAGGATGTTGAAGACAAGCTTGGCTATAGCTATGTAAAGAAGGCTAAGATTGACTCTAAGGTCTGTGATCTGATGATCTCAGGTTGTAAGTTTCAGACCAGACTCCTCCAGGAAAAATTCTGGTACAATGGAGAAATCCTTGAAAAGGGCATTCCTCGCAACGACATCTTCTTTGACCTGGAGAAACACACTCAGATGAGAGCTCGCATCTGTGAGCAATATGGTATCCCTCAGACTGACAGAATTGTGCTTTATGCTCCTACATTCCGCAGAGACAAGAGCATCGAGCCATATCACATCAACTGGGCAGAGCTCGTTCCGGAGTTTAGTAAACTATTTGATGGAGAGAAGGTTACTGTCTTTTTGAGACTTCATCCTAACCTCATCGGCAAGGTAGACACTTCGCCTCTTCTGAATAGCCCTGAGGTAATAGATGTCACTCTCTATCACGATATGCAGGAGCTTCTGTGCATTGCCGATTTCTTGATTACAGACTATTCAAGCTCAATGTTTGATATAGCGATGCTTGAGAGGCCTTGCGTGCTCTATGCAACTGACTTGGAGAAATATGACAGAGGCTATTATTTCAAGTTTGACGAGCTGCCTTTCCCTCTCGCCAGAAATAATGAGCAATTGTCAGACGTGATCCGACAATTCAATAGAGATGCCTACCAGGCAGAGTTGAAGACTTTCTTTGACCAGCAGATAGGATTTGTGGAGGACGGCACTTCCAGCCGCGAGCTATGCCGATGGATGATCACTCACAGTCTGGACAAATCCCTTTGATCAGGTAGGATTGTTCTGATATCTTATACCCTTCCGGAAGCTCGATAGAAGGGACTTGAACGCTCTCAATACACACAGTCTTGTGGCATTTGATGCAGGTAAAATGCACATGTGAGCCGCTTGAGTGTCCTTCTGCATCTTTGCAGATGCAATACCTGCGCGAGCCATTGCCGTCGTTGATTTCGCGTAGCGCTCCCTTGGCAGAAAATAGGTTCAGCGCACGCGATATGGTCGACTTGTCTACAGTCTCCAGAGCTGTCTCAAGCTCGTTTAGGGACACGGGACCATCGTTATCAATAATGGCACTCATCACAAGCAGACGCATCGCTGTGGCCTGGATATGATGAGTGCTCAATATGTCTTCTGCGTGCACGTGCATATCGTTACTTTGTACCGAAGATTCTGTCGCCAGCATCGCCTAGACCTGGCACGATATAGGCATCGTCGTTGAGTCTCTCGTCAAGCGAAGCGACATAAATATCAACGTCAGGGTGAGCTGCCTGGACCATCTTCACTCCTTCAGGAGCAGCTACAAGGCACATAAGGCGAATATTTGTGCAACCGATTTCCTTGAGCATTGCAATCGCATCGCAGCTGCTGCCACCGGTTGCCAGCATAGGGTCGGTGATGATCACCAGTCTCTCATTGATGTCCTTCGGCAACTTGCTGTAATATACTACAGGCTTATGAGTCTCCTCGTTGCGATATAGGCCGATATGGCCGACCTTGGCAACAGGCACAAGTCTGAGAAGTCCGTCAACCATTCCAAGTCCTGCGCGGAGGATAGGGACGATGGCGAGCTTGTGACCTGAAATCTTCTTTGCTACCATCGGACAGATAGGTGTCTGGATCTCAACATCTTCAAGAGGGAGGTCTCTTGTGAGTTCGTAACCCATTAAAAGGGCGATTTCCTCAAGGAGTTCTCTGAAATCCTTACTTCCTGTATCTACTTCACGCATAATTGAGAGTTTATGCTGGACGAGCGGGTGGTCGATAATGTGTAGCTGACTCATAATTCTTAATTTTAACCCTTAAAGATAACACAAATTTCTTTATTTTTGTCAAAGCAAATCAACACCCCTATGATTAAGATTTATTGCAAAAATACAGGCACGACCAAATCCTTCATAGAAGGAGAGTCACTTCTCCAGATGAGTAAGGAATTTGAGTTTGAAAAGCCCCACGAGATACTTTGTGCAAAGGTCAACAATGTAACTGAAGGCCTGACATTTAGGGCCTTTAACAGCAAGGAGATAGAGTTTCTTGACTATCGCAGTTACACAGGCCGCAGGATGTATTGCCGCTCGCTTTGTTTCCTTCTGAGCAAAGCTGCCAGAGATATTTTCCCTGGATGTAGAGTAATAATGCGTCGCCCCATCTCCAAGGGCTATTTTTGCGCCTTGATCAAAGAGGACAATAGTCCTCTGACTATTGCTGACGTGGCTGCAATAGGCGATAGGATGAAGCAGATTGTCAGCGAGAACCTTCCGTTTAAGAGGCGTCAGGTTCCTGTAGATGAGGCGATCAAGCTGTTTGGTGAGCTTGGTTATCATGACAAGGTCAAGCTTCTTCAGACCTGTGGGGATGTATTTGTAACATACTATACTCTAGGCGATTCCGCAGATTATTACTATGATGCGCTTCTGCCTAGTTCAGGATATCTCAAGGTTTGGGAGCTCACCCCTTATAGAGGAGGAATGCTCTTGAGAGTGCCTAATCGTCACAATCCTGATGCCCTTGCGCCATTTGTCGAGCAGGACAAGACATTTGAGATACTTTCCGAGACACTCAAGTGGAACAATATTATGGGTCTGCAAAATGTCGGCGACGTCAACGCTGCCTGTCAGAATGGAAATGCTTCAGACCTGATTCAGGTTGCAGAAGCGCTACAGGAAAAGAAAATCGTGCAGATCGCCGAGGAAATCAACAGAAGACATAATTCTCCGGACAAGGTGAGGGTGGTGCTCATCACCGGACCTACAAGCAGCGGCAAGAGCACTTTCTGCAAGCGTCTGTCCGTACAGCTCAAGGCCTGCGGTCTTCATCCGATTTCTTTCTCGACTGATGACTATTTTGTCAACCGCCTTGATACTCCGCTGCTGCCGGACGGGTCGTTTGACTTTGACAATTTTGATACTGTAGACCACCAATACCTCCAGAGTGACGTGCTCAAGCTGATGTCAGGAGAAGAGGTGGAAGTGCCTGAATATAACTTTGTTACAGGCTTGCGCGAATTCAACGGCAAGCGCTTGAAGCTAGGCGAAGGCTCGATTCTGCTCATCGAGGGCATTCACGCCCTCAATCCGCGACTCACAGATAGGGTAGCAGAGAGTGAGAAGTTCCGCATATTCATCAATACCATCACCAGCATCTCGCTGGACGACCATAACTGCATCCCGACAAGCGATAACAGACTTCTCAGACGCATCGTGCGCGACTTCAATAAGGGCGCATTCACCGCTCGTGAGACCATCTCCGCTTGGCCTAACGTGCGTCGCTCGGAAGTGCAGTGGATTTACCCATATCAGGAAGATGCAGACGTGATGTTTAACTCGTCATATCTGATCGAATTTGCCGTGCTCAGAGCTCACGCCGAGCGCATCCTTGTGACCGTGCCGAAGAATTGCCCAGAATACAGCGAGGCGCACCGCCTGATGAAATTCCTGCATTATTTTACTCCTGTTTCAGATAAGGAGATCCCACATACATCATTTATGAGATCATTTATTGGATAAGACTATGATTAAGCTACCTGTAGATTTTAATATTGAAGAGCGTAGGGCTCAAGCTACTGAGCTCTTTAAGGAAGGATATAACTGTTGTCAGGCTGTAGTGCTGACATTTGCAGATGTTCTTGAAGATAATAATCTTTCAAACAAAGAGTTACTCACAACTATCGCTTCAGGATTTGGCGGCGGAATGGGCCGTCTACGGGAGGTCTGCGGTGCCTTTAGCGGCACTGTGATGATGGCCAGCTTCATCTGTCCGGCGGTGGATAGGTCAGATAAGAAGACAAAGATGGAAAACTATGCTCTTGTGCAGGAGTTTGCCGCTCAGTTCCGCGAGGCCAATGGCGGCAGCATCGTGTGTCGAGAGCTCCTTGGATTGCCTCCTGGGGTTATGGAGAAGCCAGAGCCTTCAGACCGCACTGCGCAGTATTATCAGAAGCGTCCTTGCGCTGAAATGGTCGGCAATGCAGCAGCAATTGTGGCTCAAAAACTCATCAACCAGGCTAAATAAATTAATGGCGACTCGATTGAGTCGCCATTCGTATTTAAAAGTCATAGAATTTTGCATCCCTTGCTGAAACCTTGGACATATTGTCGAGCAGATCTTTATTGCTCTTGTATTCGTCCATCAGTTGCAGCATAAAGTTCATCGCCTCAGAAGGATTCATATCTGCCAGAATCTTGCGGAGAATCCATATCCTGTGGCTCTGCTCCTTGGTGTAGAGAAGATCGTCTCTACGTGTGCTGGAGAGAAGGATATTAACGGCAGGGAAGATACGACGGTTGGCAAGTGTGCGGTCGAGCTGGATTTCGCTATTACCGGTACCTTTGAACTCCTCAAAGATCACTTCGTCCATCTTTGAACCTGTCTCGGTGAGGGAAGTAGCGATGATAGTGAGTGAACCGCCGTTCTCGATGTTACGTGCTGCACCGAAGAATCTCTTAGGTTTCTGAAGTGCGTTGGCATCAACACCACCGGTGAGGACTTTACCAGATGCAGGCTGAACAGTATTGTAGGCACGTGCAAGACGTGTAATCGAGTCAAGAAGGATTACTACATCGTGACCACATTCTACGAGTCTGCGAGCCTTCTCGATGACCATATTTGCCACCTTTACGTGCTTTTCTGCTGGCTCGTCAAAAGTTGAAGCGACAACTTCTGCCTTGACTGATCTCTGCATATCAGTTACCTCCTCAGGACGCTCATCAACAAGAAGGACGATTTCATACACTTCTGGATGATTGTCCGCGATAGCATTGGCTATACTCTTGAGGAGCAATGTTTTACCGGCCTTAGGAGGCGAAACGATGAGCATACGCTGACCCTTTCCGATTGGCGCAAACATATCCACGATGCGACAGCTTATGTCTTTCTCATGACCGTTACCGAGGAGATTGAATTTCTCATCAGGGAAGAGTGGAGTGAGGAAGTCAAACGGCACTCTGTCTCGTATAAACTCTACAGTGCGGCCGTTGACGCTCTTGACGCTGACAAGTGGGAAATATTTGTCACCTTCTCTTGGAGGGCGGATCTCACCTTTGACTGTATCGCCGCTCTTGAGACCATTATGCTTGATCTGCTGCTGTGATACATATATATCATCTGGAGAATTCAGATAATTGTAGTCAGAAGAACGAAGGAATCCATAGCCATCAGGCATTATTTCAAGCACACCTGTAGCTTCGACTGTGCCTTCATACTGGATGCGAGGCTTCTGCTGCTGTTGCTGTTTCTGTGGCTTAGCTTGTTGTTGCTGCTGAGCTTGCGGCGCTGGTGCTGGAGCTTCCTGAACGTTTTGCTCAGGAGCAGGTGCTGGTGATTGAGCCTGAACTTTATTTTTACTTTCCTTGATAATTTCCTGTGCCTGCTTTGCAAGATTCTTCACCTTCTTCTGCTTTTCGGCTGGTGCTTCTTCTTTCTTTTCAGGTGCAGGGGCAGGGGTTGGAGCAGAAGCTACCTCCTGAGCAGGTGCAACAGCATCTCCCTTTGTCTGAGCTGCCTTAGGTTTGCGGCCACGCTTTTTAGGAGCGTCTGCGCTTGGCTCTGCTGGGACTGTTACTTCTGGTTTAGGTTCTTCTTTCTTTTCTATATTTTGAGCTGGTTCTGCTGCTGGCTGTGCCTTCTTTGCCGGGCGACCTCTCTTGGATTTAGGTTTTTCTGGAGTAGGTTTTACTGACTCCTCATGAGCCTGAGCGTCAAGAATAGCATAGGCCAGATGTTCATCATCAAGCTTTTTGATACTATTGATTTTGTAATCTTTTGCAATTGCTTCGAGCTGACTTCTATCCATAGAGCTGAGCTCGAATAGTCTATATGCCATATTTGTTGATTGTTTGTGAGTTTGAAGATCTCAAACCCGATTGACGTAGCAAATATAGCAAAAGATTTCTAATTATCCCAGAAACTGTCGCTCTTTCTGAATCTCAGCAGATCTGCAAGTGCGGAGGCATTGGCGGCAATGCGGAATGAATATGACTTCCACGTTCCGACAGGCACCCATTGCACGGAGATATTGAAGCAATGCAGGTCGTAGGTAGCAGAAATCTGTGTAGTAGTGATCCTTTTTGCTATAAAGTCAAAACCGGTTGTAGCTTGAATAGACATCTTCGGCGTGAGTTTCAGGTTGCCGTTGGCACTGAGCGTCGCCATATATCTATTCTTAGTATCCAACCTATCCAGTTGCTGATTGTACTGATAGCCCTTGTTCATTGTAAATGAAGCGCTGAAGTTGACAGACCAAGGGACATTTGGATTGGTATAGTATAGCCATCCGCTAGGGATGTATTCTCCCGTGACAGGGTGATAATAGTTCCTCTGGTATAGTGACGAGCTTCCGCCTGCTGAAGACTTGCTTCCGTCGTTTCCTTCAATTTTTCCGTCTCCGCTGAGCGAATACGAAGCAGACATATTGAAGTTGGTCAACCTTGCCAGCCCCTGACCAGCCAGAATCGCAAACCTATCATATACGCGGCCCTTCTTGTCCACCGCATAAGGATCAAATCCAGCACTCGCACTTATGCTCACCTTGTCAAAGAGAGTAGTTGACATCGACATTGATATCTTGCTCATCTTCAACGAGTCAGCAAGGAAATTGTAGCTCGTGTTGAGAGTGAGCTGATCAATGAGCTTCACCTTCTTTGTGCCGGTTCCTGTTGTATCGGCATAGTCTCTGACCTTTGCCTCAAGATTGTTTCCAATGCTCAGAGATGCAGTAGCTGATTTGCCTCTGCCTGGCGGTGCATACATCTGTCCAGCATAAATATTATATTGGTATTCCTGATCTTTCCCTGAGGCATCTGTATACTGCAGCGTGCGCCAACCATTGGCATATGTTCCTTGTTCCGGACTGAGAGAGAGCGATAGAGAAGGGGAGATTACGTGTCTGATAGCTTGAAGCTTGCGATGCTTCTTGAAGTTGAGCGTACCATAGACTCGTGTGCTCATTGAGGTGCTGAAAGAGTAATTCTGCGTCACACCCAGTGTGTTGAACTGGCTGCTCTCTTGTTTCTCAACCTTGTCGGTTTCAGGATTATAGGCATACTCGTTTTTCCTGAAGAACCAGTTCATTCCATAGCTCACAGAAGGGTTGATGCTGATATACTTGAAGAGCTGGAAGTTTGGCAGACCGATATTGAAATTATGGGTCATACCATTCTGGAACTTGTCAAGCAGATTCATCTCACCAAACTCAGAAGCCTTGAAATTGATCTTGTTCTGAAGTGTAGTATTATAGCCAAATGATATTTTCTCATAGAACTTTTCCTTACCCACTCGGTTTTTCTGCTTGAATGGATAAATAGTACTCATTGAGAAAGTGATATTTGGCAGCTGGAATGTATATGAGGAGTCTCGCGAGTTCTGGCTATGGAGAGCATTGACGCTCAAGTTAAATCGTCCGTTCCAGTTCTTTGAAAATGAGATAGATGAACTGATCTGATTCTGAAGCGCCTCATTTACTGAAGTCGAGTTGTATCTGTTGTTGGATGGACTCTGGAAGTTTACTGATGCACTGAAGTTGGCGCCACCAAGGGATTTAGCATCCTGAGTGTGTGCCCATCTCAAACCGAAGTTACTGGTCTCAAAGAAGTTAGGAGTGCCTTTTTCTCCGGTCTGGTCGTGTGAGTAATTAAACGAGAAGTCTCCGTTGAACTTGTAGTTTACTCTATATCGGCTATTGATATCGATACCCCAAGATCCGAGAGTATAGTAGTCTCCGGTTACAGACAGGTCTAGGTGGTCGCCGAAGACAAAATACATACCCAGGTCTCGCATATAAAAACCACGGGCTGCTTCTTCGCCAAATGTCGGCATCAGCAGACCTGTAGCTCTTTCAGGGCGTTCTGGTATAAATCCAAACGGAAGTCCGATAAATGGGATGGAAACGTCTTCGATTACGATATTTGCCGGGCCAAAAATGGTCTTCTGACTAGGGTTCTGGATGACCTTGGCACTGCTCAATGCCATATAATAGTGCGGATTCTCGTGGTCGCAGACCGTATATTTACCCTTTGTTATATTGATGGATTGGTCATCCATCATCTTTATATTTTGACCATGAAGTATACCTTCAGCTTCATTGGTCAGCATATTCTTGATAACGGCCTTGCGGGTATTGAAGTTATACTTGACCTCTTCCATATTGTAGGTCTTCTCTCCCTGGAGCATCTCCGGACGACCCACCCATTCGCCTTCTAGGGAGTCATATACGCCCTTGGCGTAGACTATGCCGGAGTTCATATCATACTCCATGTAGGCGGCTTTGAGCTCCATATCAAGGTATTTCACCGACACATCGCCGTAATAAAACACCTTTCTCTGGCCATTGCTAAATACTTCGATAATAGAATCGCTGGCAGTGGAGAATGCCGGTCTCTCAAGCGAACTCTTGCCGAGCATAGCCACAGAGTCGGCTTTGCGGATAGAATCTACCTGGCGAATCGAATCCCTGCGTGCCAACGCTAGCGAATCCGGAGCCTTTACCTCCTTCTCAATCCTCATACCATAGATCTGGCCTCCGGCTCTCTGCCTAGGTCTCCTGCTTTGTGCATCCAGATCACATAGGTTAAGTGTGATGAGCAGTAGGATGGTGATTATGTTTCTGACTATCCTCAAGTATGAGAAAATTTATTATATTTGCGTACAATCTACAAAAATAGAACTATTTTTTGAAACCAACAATTTGTATACTCCTATCGTTGTTGCTTTGTGCACACGTGCAGGCCGATAATTTGGGCCTGAAAACTGTTATTATAGATGCCGGTCACGGAGGCAAGGATCCCGGTGCAGTGAGTAAAGATAAAAAGACCTACGAGAAGCATATCACATTTGATATCGCAACCATGCTGTCTGACAAGATCAAGGCCGAGTATCCTGATGTTAAAGTGGTTTTGACCCGCCCGACAGACAAGACTCTTGCACTGTCTGACCGCACAAAGATAGCCAACAACGCAGATGGTGATCTTTTCATCTCTATACACATCAACGCTTCGGAAAAAACCTCTCCCCATGGATATTCTGTGCACGTGCTGGGCCAGTCTTCAAATAAGAACAGGGATTTGTTTGCCTACAATATGGATGTGGTAAAAAGAGAAAATGCCGTTATCACGATGGAGGATGACTATTCGACCAAGTATTCCGGCTATGACCCATCCGATCCTGAGTCACATATATTTATGATGCTGCTTCAGAACTCTCATCTCGAGCAAAGTATGAAGTTTGCGCAGATTATCAGCAACAATCTCAAATCGGGTCCTATCACAGCAGACAGAGGCATCTGGCAGGATCCTTTCCTTGTACTCTGGCAGACAGCTATGCCTTCGGTACTCGTCGAGCTTGGATTTATCTCAAACGCACAGGACCTTTCTGTTTTAAAACAAAAGGCTGGTAAGGAGAAACTGGCAACCGCTCTCTTCAATGCTTTCAAGCAATATAAGACACACTATGATGATTCTGTCAAGCTGAGTGCAACCCCACAAGAGTCAGCTCCGGTTGTGGTGGTCAATGAAGAGAATGTCGTATTTTACGGAATCCAGATTCTTGCAAGCAGTAAACTATACAATGAAGGGGATCCTATATTCGGCGGATATCAGCACAAAATGATCAGATCAGGAAATCTCTATAAATATTACCTGGGAGTAAATGTCGATCTCGAGCAGACAAAAAAAATATTGCCTGAGATAAAGAAAAAATTTAAGGATTGTTTTCTAGTAAAAATCGAGGGCGAAATCGCAGAAAGATTGTAATATAGATAGCTTGCATAAAGAAAAATCGCATATTAGCTATTTATAATTATTCTAAATTAAGAAAGTCCACAAATACAATCAGTTAGAGCATTAGCCTCTTTGTAATGTATTGATTTATAGGCTAGTACAAAATTTAATTTTTACTATATTGCCAGTTTGACCCAAGTCAAATAAAATTAATTGTCAATACATAAATAAATTTTTTTTCCATTTTTTATCACCACTTTTGCATTGTGAAAGGAAGTGGTATTCCTTCTTTACTTTTTACCAATAATGAACAATAACAGCAATCATATTCAGGCATGGGATTCTTGTCTGCAGATTATCAAGCAGATAATTGAGCCTCGCCAGTACTCGACTTGGTTTGAACCGATTCGAGCGATTTCTCTTATTGATTCAAAACTCACTCTTGAAGTTCCATCAGATTTCTTCCGCGAGATCATTGAAGGTGAATATCTCAACGTCCTTAGAAAGACATTGAAGAGAGTGATCGGTGATGATGCAAGATTGGTATATACCATCCGTCCTGTCAAGAATCAGCCTGCAATGCGTGTTTCCGCTCAGGCCAATCCTACACCGGAAAATCCGGCTGTCACAATCAATACTCAGCCGTCAGAGATTCCAAGTCCGTTTGTGATCCCTGGCGTCCAGAAGGTAAAGATTGATCCTAGGCTTTCTGCAAACTTCAACTTTACCAACCTTGTCGAGGGTGCTTGCAACAAGATGGGTATCACTGCCGGTAAGAGTGCCGCAATGTATCCCGGAAAGACCTTTAACCCACTTTTCATATTTGGTGGTCCAGGTCTAGGAAAAACACATCTTGCACAGGCAATTGGTATTTCTATCAAAGAGCAGTATCCTGAGCTCGTAGTACTATATGTAACAGGCAACGAGTTCAAGACTCAATATGTCGACGCAACAACAGTCCGCAACAAGTTTACAGACTTCCTCGCATTCTATATGAGGATAGATGTACTCATCGTTGATGATATTCACGATATGATGGGACCTGGTTGCCAAGGCGCATTCTTTAATATCTTCAATCATCTTCATCTCAACGGCAAGCAGCTCATCTTCACTTCAGATAGAGCTCCTGTTGATATGCAGAACTTTGAGCAGAGACTTTTGTCTCGTCTCAAGTGGGGCCTTTCAGTTCAGTTGACACACCCTGACCACAGCACTCGTTTCAAAATGTTGAAGTCTCGTGCAGAAAGAGAAGGTGTGCAGATATCTGATGAGGTTCTTGATTTCCTCGCAACTCGCGTTAAGACCAATTTCCGTGAACTCGAAGGTGCTCTCATCTCCTTGATTGCCCACGCTTCTGTTCAGCCGGAGCGCGATATGATGGAGTTGGCAGAATCTATCACAAGCAATCTTGTGCGTGAAGTAAAGACTGAAATCAATATTGATAAGGTTCAGTCTGCTGTATGTGAGTACTTCAACCTCACAAGAGAGGATCTGCTTTCTAAATCCAGAAAGCGTCAGATTGTACAGGCTCGTCAGATTGCTATGTATCTTAGCCGCAACCTCATCAGCAACTGCTCTCTCGCTACGATTGGTGCTGAAATCGGAGGAAAGGATCACGCTACAGTATTGCACTCGTGCGTGACAGTTTCTGATCTGATGTCTACTGACAAGGTATTTAAGAAATATGTCAACGACATCGAGACCAATCTCACTTCGCTCGATCAATAAAATTTACATACTATGGCTTTTCAGATCGCACCTTCTATTCTTGCGGCTGACTTCCTTCATTTGGAGAAGGACATTCAGCTCGTCAATACTTGTGGTGACGTGATTCACCTTGACGTTATGGACGGCACATTCGTCCCTAATATATCGTTTGGCTTCTCTGTCATCGATCATATTGCTAAAATTGCAACTGCACCGATGGATGTACACCTAATGGTCGTTCATCCTGAAAAGTGGTTTGAAAAACTTGCTTCCAATGGTGTGCAGATGTGCTCATTCCATTGGGAGGCAGCAAAGAGAAACTGCTCTAAAAATATTGATGCAATCCACGCTCTCGGCATGAAGGCCGGAATCGCAATTAATCCTGACATTCCTGTAGAGAAGCTTTTTCCATACATCGGCAAGGCTGACTATTTCCTAATCATGTCAGTATTTGCAGGTTTTGGCGGACAAAAGTTCATTTATGAGTCAATCGACAGAGTTGCCCGTCTCAAAGCTGAAATTGAGAAAAGGGGAGCCAAGGCAATCATTGAGATTGACGGCGGAATCGGCGAAGCCAACGCAGCAGCAGTGAGCGAAGCAGGCGTTGAACTTGCGGTTGCCGGAAGTTCCGTATATGGCGCTGCTGATCCAGCTCAGGCTATCGCAAAGATCAGAGAAGCCGGTCTTAGCGCACAGAAGTAGCGTTTTCCAGGAAAAACAGATACCTTTTAAATTCTTCTTGCAGAGAAATTCTGCCGTCTGTACTTTGAGAGAGTTCAAAGCAGCGGCAGATTTCTTTTTGTAGGGCTTCGAGCTCACATTTGAGGTCATATCTTTCTCCCGTAAGTTCAGAAAGAGAGACAGGATTTGGAAGATCCTCAGGCCATTGCACCTGATTGATATTCAGTCCTATCCCGACAATACTATGCGTGATGTGTTTCTCCCTGATCGAGTTTTCTATTAGAATTCCGCAGATTTTCTTTTCTCCGACCCAGATGTCGTTTGGATGCTTGATGCGGGCTTGAACGCCTTTCCTGCGCAAATATTCGCGAATAGCGACAGCAATGATATGATTGATGCGGACGCTCTCTGTCGCCGGCAGGTCATTAAACTTCAGCAATATGCTGAACGTGAGGTTTTCTCCTGGGAGGGAATGCCAGCTATGATTGCCTTGGCCTCGCCCTTTTGTCTGCTGATGAGCAGCCACGACTGACAAATTGTCAAGCTCCGGAAGAAACTCTCTAATTGCGTAATTGGTTGATACTGTATCTTTTAACCATATTATGCTATGAGCAGGCTGCTGTGGACTCATTTTTGTTGTATATTTGCGTGCACAAAATTAAAAATGATGGCACAAAATTCAAAGAATAACAAACCCCCAAAAGTTAAAATCGTTAGAATCAACCTTAGTTGGCTCTTCTACCTCCTCATTATCTTGGGAGTGGGAAGTCTGCTCTTCAAGAACCAGAGTGCGCCACCACAAAAGATTGAGTGGCCTCAGGTACAGCAGATGATTCTGGACGGTGACGTAAAAGAGATTCAGTTTGTCCGTAATGATTATAAAGGTAGTGTATCCCTGAAGCCGGAGTCTGTGGCAAAGTATGCCAACCTTTATATTACCGGTAAAGTTCCTTCAAGATCACCACACTTTACATTCCTTACTTCTACAAAGTTCAACCCTGAAACGGAGTTTGCTGCACTAAATGAGCAACTTCCTGAGGAGCTGAAAGTTCCTGTAGTGATGGTCAATGAAACAAGGATTTTCGGTGAGATTCTTGGATGGATTGTTCCATTCCTTCTTTTGATACTCCTTTGGAGCTGGATGTTCCGTGGTATGAGCAACAAAAATGGTGGCGGTGGTCCTGGTGGGATGAATCCATTCAATGTGGGCAAATCTACTGGAAAACTTGCTGACAAAGGCAAAGTCAATGTTACATTTAAGGATGTTGCAGGTCTTTATGGAGCTAAGGAGGAAGTGATGGAAATCGTGGATTTCCTCAAGAATCCTACAAAATATACTTCACTTGGTGGTAAGATTCCTAAGGGTGCGCTCCTTGTAGGCCCTCCGGGCACAGGTAAAACTCTTCTTGCCAAGGCAGTAGCAGGCGAGGCCAATGTTCCGTTCTTCAGCATCAGTGGTTCTGATTTTGTGGAGATGTTTGTGGGCGTGGGTGCAAGCCGAGTGAGAGATCTGTTTGCTCAGGCAAAGGAAAAGGCCCCATGTATCGTATTCATTGATGAGATTGACGCTGTGGGACGCGCTCGCGGCCGTAATGCAGGCTTCTCTTCTAATGACGAGCGTGAGAACACTCTCAATCAGCTCCTTACTGAAATGGACGGTTTTGGAAGCAATAGTGGAGTAATTGTGATGGCTGCTACCAACCGTGCGGACATCCTCGATAAAGCTTTGATGAGAGCAGGTCGCTTTGACCGTCAGATCCATGTAACTCTTCCTGACCTCAATGAGCGCAAGGAGATATTCCAGGTGCACATCAAGAACCTCAAGCTTTCTGAGGACTTCAACCTTGAGGCTATAGCCAAGCATACTCCTGGATTCAGCGGTGCTGATATCGCCAATATCTGTAATGAGGCTGCACTCACTGCTGCTCGCGCGGGTAAGTCTACTATCGACAATAAAGATTTCAGCGATGCAGTGGATAGGGTAGTGGCTGGTATAGAGCGCAAGAAGACGATTATGTCAGCTGACGAGAAGAGACTCACAGCATTCCACGAGGCTGGACACGCTGTTGTGGGTTGGTTGCTTCCTGGCTGTGATCCTGTACATAAGGTATCTATAATCCCTCGTGGACAAGCACTTGGCCTCACATGGCATCTTCCAGATGAGAAGGTGATGTGGAGCAAGAATGATATGCTTGACGAGATGTGCTGTCTGGTCGGAGGTAGAGTTGCAGAGGAGAAGGTCAACAACGGTGTTCCTTGTACCGGAGCCTTAAATGACTTTGAAAGGATGACCAAGCTTGCCTACTCTATGGTAACATACTACGGAATGAGTGACAAAATCGGCAATCTCAGTTTCTATGACAGCACTGGTTCGCGTGGATTTGACTTGAGCAAGCCATACAGCGAAAAGACAGCTCAATTGATTGACTCAGAGGCTAAGGCTATTGTAGATGAGGTTACAGCACGCACAAAGAAGCTTCTCACTGAGAACTGGGAAGGAGTTGAGAAACTTGCTACAATCCTGATAGAGAAGGAAGTAATTATGTCCGACGATATCGAAAACATTTTCGGCCCAAAAGCCGGAAAACACGGTGAGGAGAGATTGAAGAATGAATAATTTTCTTGTAAGGACACTTTCTGCGGTGGTATTTACTGCGGTAATGGTGTTTGGAGTAATCTGGGACAGGATGCTTTTTGCAGCCCTGTTCCTTTTTATTATGTTTAAGGCACTCAAGGAGTTCTATACTATCAGCCTTGGTACTAAGTACAAGCTTCAGCAGGCACTTGCTATTGCAACCGCTTGTATCGCATTTGTCGTGCTCTGTGGCTATTTCCTATATGGCTTGAGCCTCCAGTGGATTGCGCTTGTGCTGGTCCCTTTGATGCTGATTCCTCTGCTTTCCGTATTTTATGGAGTGCCTGAAGATTATGACCAGATGGGGCTTGTATATCTTGGCCTTCTGTATATTGCGCTTCCAGTGTGCTTGATTCCAAGCATTATGATGAACGGCGTGGTTTATGATGGCTGGCTGCTCCTGTCAATGATGATTGTAGTGTGGCTGACCGATGTCGGTGCCTACTGCGTGGGTTCGCTCTTGGGGCAGAGGCCAAATTCGCGCAAGCTTGCCCCTGAAATCTCGCCTAAAAAGAGTTGGTGGGGATTTGGTGGCGGAGTCGCTATGGGCGTCATTTCCGGCCTCCTGATGCATTTTATCGGCTGGATGCCGTTCCCCCTCATTCACTGTCTTGTGATCGGCTTGTTGATGTCCGTAGGTGGCATCTGCGGCGACCTTTTTGAATCTCAGTGGAAGAGAAGATTTGGCGTGAAAGACAGCGGCTCGTTTATGCCTGGCCACGGTGGAATGCTTGATCGCTTTGACAGTCAGTTTGTTGCGATACCTCTCGCTATCGCCTATATGTACCTAACTAAACTAATGTAATGAAGATTGATAAGAATTCTCGCGGAACGATTGCGCTGGTATACCTTTTCTGTATTATTGTTGCTACAGTGCTGATGGCTTTTGTGCACACAGCTTGGCTGGTGTGGGGAATTATCGCTGGCCTTGTGTGGGTGTGCGTGTGGCAGCTTTTCTTCTTCCGTGTGCCTAATCGCAAGACCGTCGCTGATGGCAATAAGGTCTGTTCTGTGGCTGACGGAAAGGTCGTGGTCTTGCAGAAAGCAGTGGAGCGTGAGTTCCTCAAGCGCGAGTGCATTCAACTCTCTGTCTATATGAACTTCTTCGATGTGCACGCCAACTTCTGGCCTGTAGACGGAGATGTCGTCTATTATAAATATCATCCTGGAAGGCACACTCTTGCGTTTAAACCCAAGGTTTCCCTGGACAACGAGCACACCTGCGTATGCATCCGCACTCCAGAGGGCAAGGAGGTGTTTTTCAAGCAGATAGCTGGTGGATTTGCTAGGCGAATCGTGTGCTATGCACAAAATCAAAAGCACTGCCATGCAGGACAGCAGTGCGGTGTGATTAAGTTTGGATCTCGCATTGATATGTATCTGCCGCTTGACGCTGATATTAAGGTTCAGCTCGGCCAGTATGTCAGAGCATGTGAGACGATTCTAGCTGAGCTTTAAGGCTCTCCGCATCTGTAAATAGTATTCCTTTGATGCCTTGTGCTTCACCTGCTTCGATGTTGGCAGGACTATCGTCGATGAAAATGCTTTCTTCAGCTTTGATCTGGTATCTGTCCAGGAGTATCTGATATATCTCAGGGCTAGGCTTTTTAACACCTTCAAATCCTGATACTACATAACCTTCAAGGTATGTAAAGACCTCGTAGTTGTCCACGATGAGAGGAAATGTCTCTTTTGACCAGTTGCTGAGGCCATAAAGGTGATATCCTTTGTCTTTGAGGGTCTTGACTATATCTAGCATTCCTTCAATGTGATCGCCCATCATCCCGATCCAATTTCTATAGTACATCAGGATTTCTTTTTTCCACTCAGGGTAGAGAGCTATGCGTTCTGCCATCGCTTCCTCTGTATCGCGACCGGCATCTACAGTAGTATTCCAAGTATATGGGCACACTGTCTCCAAGAAGTAGTTAAGCTTCTCTTCGTCATTAAAATATGGGGCGTAAAGGTACTTAGGATTCCAATCTACCAATACAGCCCCAAAATCAAAGATTATATTTCTAATCACTTTAGTCGTTGGTTTTACGGGTTGTGATAATGATTACTCCATTTGCTCCTCTTGCACCATAGATAGAGGTAGAAGAAGCATCCTTGAGCACATCAATTCTGGAAATATGATCAGGAGAAATAAAGCTGATGTCATCTACAACCATTCCATCAACGATAAAAAGAGGGGAGTTATCTCCTAGAATTGATCTTTCTCCTCTGATGCGGATCTCTGAGCCTCTTACCTCTACGCCGGCAACGCGTCCTTGTATGTATTCGTAGATATTATTGTAACCAGATCCTTGAGGAACATTTAGGTGAGAAGTAGATGCGGTACTCTTTGATCTCTTTATTTTTCCGTATCCGATATTTATTTCTTCATCATCTGGGTTTGGAGCATTGAAATCACTCTTGAAGATTCCGCAAGAGCAAACCAAGATAGAAAGCGCGATGAATGGTATAATTTTTTTCATAATATTTAGTTTTTTCAAAGATAGTAAAAATATTGATTTGCAAATCCACGAAAATAATGTATCTTTGCAATCCCAAATGGTGCCTTGGCCGAGTGGCTAGGCAACGGTCTGCAAAACCGTGTACAGTGGTTCGATTCCGCTAGGCACCTCTCAAAAATGCCTCTCAGATAGCTGAGGGGCATTTTTCGTTTATATAGTGACCCACATTGTTACCACATTTTCAAAGTGTTTCAAATTTTAATTGGATAGATTGAAGATGTGGGAGGTGCTGATTCGCACCTCCTAATGAGAGATTACAGGTTTTATGTAGCTCTTTTTCATTTATTAATCTCTAGTGATCCAAGGATACTACCTGTCTTCTTTGTACCAAAGCAAAATCTCCGAAATACTTGTCAAACCACTTCAAGAGAGATATATCAGTCTCCTCGTATGCATTGCAGAACATCTCTCTGACCCTACAGAGCTCTTTCAGCATTTCTCCTCTATATGGCGAATTCAAACGGCCAAATTTCAATGTCAGATCAATCAACTCCAGCGCCCTCACAAAAGCACCTTCTGCCATTGCGGGCTTAACTTTCTGAACCCACTTTGCAGTTCTTCCGACCTCGCTTCCAATATTCGCCATCTGTTCTACAAAAGGCATAGATTTCCACCTTTCCTCATTCAATCTTCCACTTTCCATATTTCTATGTCATATAATTATTCACAATGGTCCTGATTCGTTCTCTAATCTCCTCATTCTCCACATCTCTGCTCCTATTGCCCTGACGCGGTCTGATATTGATCAGAGAATCAAATTCCAAAAAGTCCTCATCCCCAGCTTCCGGATAAAGGTTGATTCCCCACAGCGCTTCCTGCTGAGAACCTTCCCTCAAAAGCAAACCTTCAAGATCAGAATGCAGTTCTGCATCAAGGGCAAGAAGTTCTTGATCCACATCCACCACCCCTTTTATCATATCTCCGTAGACGTTCTCTGCCAGTCGGACAAGTTCTTCACGTGTAATAGGCTTATCAAGTATAACCATAATGCTAATTTTTGACAAATATACTCAATTCCCCAAATTCAAAGGTCATATGCTGATGGATTTAGATAACCTCAATTACTTTTGCAGAAATTGATTTACTTCCTCCAGATTATCAGCCACAAGGTCAAACAGTTTGTACATGAGTTCTGCTTCCTGCATTTCCGGGATATAGACGACGACCTTCTTTCCTGCACCTTTCATCCAGCCGGCCTCGGTATGGGCACTACGACCACAAGGAAGCACAAGCAGACATGTGTCAGCCCAGTTGAGCGCATTGAGATCTGCCTGGAACTAACGTTCTGATGAAGGATGTTGCAGACCTTGCTTGTACTGAGCTACATTCCATTTGTCGAAGTCAGGGTCAATGTCCTTCCACATGAAGGCTCCATGATTGTGCGGCGGATTGCGGAAATCATAGACTTCGTGGCCGTATTCGCGGAGTTTCTTAACTACCTCAGGGAAATACTGGTTTCTCCAGCTGCTTGCAACGTATATTTTTGCCAT
>JAEIGA010005051.1_pt1 | contig 20257 bp, 38 predicted proteins | sample 9270691 | NCBI WGS metagenome assembly JAEIGA01 (sample SAMN17057246, study PRJNA624740) | gut metagenome | biome: biome; isolation source: fecal sample | host: Bos grunniens | place: China: Xizang | collected 2019 | reverse complement strand
GGGAGTAAATAAATGGGCTTAGATTTCTTTAATGATAAAAACATACCTATCGTATGTGATAAGATAAAAGCAGAACTTGAGGCTATCGGTATCAAGTATGGTATTGATTTCAACCTCAAGAATGTGCAATATAGTGGGGTTTCATTCACTTGCACTTTGCAGGGTATATTAAACAACACCGACGCACAAAACAGAATTAAAAATGAGGCTAGAAACCGTGTAGATGAATTATGTAGTAAGCATGGTCTTGATAGCCTTTATGGTAAAACCCTAACTTTAGGTTCTGGTAAAACTCTAATATTGATTGATACTGACCCTCAAACAGAGGATAATTTCATATTGATTGATGATAACAGTAGAGAATACAGAATTGGTGTTGAGGCACTATTATACAAAGGGTTAGATTTGAATATTGATTGTAAATAAGGATAAAACAATGGAAAATATGAAAATTGTAAAACAGGACATGGGTATAACAATATACCAGAATACAGAAGACGGAACAATGTCATTATACATAGACGAACAGCCGTCAATAGAGAACCTAGAACCGATGTTTAAACCAATGCTAGAAAAGTCATACAACAACCTAGTTAAGATTAGGAAAGAAGAACAAAAGTAAATACACTCCGAAAACTTACATATTATGTAGGTTTTCGGAATACACTAACAGAACAGTAATACATTAACCCTATACAAAGAAAGGAACATGATATGTTTCACAACAAAAGAATGAGTAAATACAGAAACCCTTACTACAGAAAGACATTACTATCTAACTTCTATGACATCGCTGAACAATACATAGACTTTGCGTGTATTAGATTTCTAGCCTTCTGGGACACTAAAATTTTAAGACAAGGCATTGTATTATCAGTATTAGATATATTTAAAAGTGAACTTATTAAGGCTAAGAAGAAGATAGAAGACGGAGGCAGTATAGAAGATATTACTCACGATTTGTATAATGCCTTTGAGTATAGAGCTGATGAAGAAGTATTTATAGATTTCTATAATGCCATTAAGATACTTTTAAATAGTACATCATCTAAATCTAAGATTATTGATATTCTAGACACATTAAGTTCTTATGACCGTCAAGACTGCTTAAAATTAGTAAGGTCTTATATAGTACATATTATACATAATACCCTCGTGTTTGACACAACCTACTTAACATCTGATATTATGTCTACTGAACATCATATACAATCATCACAGACTATAGTAGACCTCTGTAAGAAGTGGGAACATAAAGCACAGAATATATTTGACCTCTGCCAGAAATTGAGGGAGGACACGGGAAACCCTACACCGTCTGAATATACCTTACCTCATAACTACATATTCGTAGAGTTATCGAATAGTCCAGAGTTATATGTAGGGGTATTATTATATAGGAAGTCTGATACTTTCTTAGAGGCTCAAATGTTTACTTATAATGCAATAAAAGGAGAGTCCGACCATACAGTTTTATACTACGACTTAATAGGGGAGGGTGACACTCTCAAGTTGAATTTTGATTTTGGAATGAGTATTGTTGCAGGTAATGTAGTTACTGGGGCAAAGGGCAAACTTATCGTAGACATTATCCTTGAACTATTTAATCAGATAAATGACACTGATAATAAACGATATAATGTGTATTCAGAAGATACTAATGAAAGACCTAGACTTATAGTTAAGGATAATATTACTCATAGGTTACTCAATAGACCCACTTATATCGTGTTAAATAAGGAAGTCAAGGAAACAGAAGTACGAAAATATGCAAGAAAGTCCGACTCTAAGATAGAGTATAGTTTCTCTTGGATAGTTAGGGGGCATTATCGTAAACTCCACAATAATACAAGTAATGGTAAAGATATATTTGGCAGACCTATACAGGGTAAAACATGGGTTGAGTCTTATCTTAAGGGCGATAAAAACATGCCTTTAAGGGTATCTCAATATAAGGTTAAAGAAGACAGTAGTCTAAAAACCATTGCATAAGTTTTTGGACTATGATATAATCATCACAAAAGGAACACTAACAGATATGACTACATTAACAGACAAAAGCAAGAATACTTTTAAATCTCTTCAAGAGGTGGAACAGTTTGCTATGTTCTTGTGTATCAAATATGGTATTCCAGATACTAAGATAGAGTGGTCTAATAGATACTACAGAGTTATTGCACAATCTAAGGTAAAGAATAAGCAGAAGATAATAACCCTAAGTACTAAATGGTTTCAACCTAACCTAAGTGAGATTGAATTTATAGAGGACTCTATATTACATGAAGTTGCACATCACTTAGCAGGCTTAGAACACGGTCATGGTCTGGCATGGAAACTAAAGTGTACCGAAATTGGTGTTAGACCTCAAAAAAGCAACTCCTTTAATGTTGTAAAACCAGTAGAACTTACGAAAGTTAAAGAGTTAAAATACACCTATAAGTGTGCCTTTTGTGGCAACGAAATAAAAACACATAGGCGAATAGACGGTAAGGCATGCCGTCAATGTTGTGATAAATACAACAAAGGTAAATATAGCCGTAAATTTGTATTAGAGTTAGTAGACTAACAGGAGTATATAATGGCAAAAAAGAATAAGGTAGTAAATCCGTATCGTAACAAAAGTACAGTTGTTATGTTCAATAAAGTGGCTGATTTCGCTATAAAATCACATGTGGTGATGTGTAACGAAAATACTTGGAATATTTTGGATAGGACTAAACTTGCTGTAGACATGATTACTTCTGGGGCAACAAATGTGAATGAATATGTGAACGAATATATGAATAATATGAAGTCTGCATTTGCTGAATATGTTAGAAACACGCAAGTATTCAATGCGACATATCTCACGGAAAAGTTATTGTCTGACTTTTACGAAGTAAACAGAGCTAGAGCCAGAGGCGATAAGTTCTTCAAGAACGCAAACTTAGAGGCTAAAGAACGCATTTCAAAGTTCTTAAATGTTCAAAAGAATGTTCTGACAGGCGAATATTATTCTGAAAGTCTTTACAAATATACATTACCTAATCCTAATGTATATGTGGAACTAGCGAACACAAACGACTTATATATCGGAGTACTAATAACAACATGCAACAATATATGTGTAGGTTTTATATTAACCTATCAACCAGAGGGTGTTGAACACATGACACATTTCACATTAAATGTTGATGAGTCTTCTGATGATGAACTACCTAGTTGGGAAGTAACACACATCGTAGACCCATATCTTGGTAGTTATCACATAGGACAGCACGGAACTGACTTAGAGGACGGAACTGATGAGGCAACCCTAATGAGCCTTGTAGTAAGACCTATTACACTTGTTATGGAAATTTTCCATAGGGTAAATAACACATCTAAAAAGCAGTATAACTTCTATGCAGAAGATACTAACGAAAGACCTCATTATGTCAATTATAAGGGTGGTAAATGTGTATTATCTAATAGACCTACATATATCATTCTCGACAAGGATATTAAAGAGGTTAGAAAGTACGCAAGAAAATCAGACTCTAAATTGGAGTATAGTTTCTCTTGGATAGTAAGAGGACATTATCGTAGATTACAACACCACGAACACATGGGAACTGACATGTTTGGAAAACCAGTACAAGGTAAGACTTGGATTGCCTCTTATGTTAAAGGGGATAAGAACCTACCATTGAAGAATACTAACTACAAGATTAAAATGGCTTAGGAGGTATCAATGACTAGAATACTAACACAAGCAGAATTAGATAGAATGTCTGATGTATTACAAAATATCTGTAACATATTAACCTTTATGGAAAATAACGGAAAAGTCTATGATATACTCTACATAAGATATTATGCGTTATTTCAGACACTTAGAAACTTCGTAGAACGAGGTCGCACAGTAGATGAATGCGAATTAACTGCCCTAGAATACTTTTTGGAAAACGACGATATTAAAGGGTTTTTAGACGAGCATGTTCATGTCGCTGATAATGTGGTACAATTAAAACGGAACTAGATAGAACTTAAAGGGGGTTAGAGAAATGGAACTATTTGAAAGATGTAGATGTAAGCGAGTAAAAGCATTGTGTATATTGCTCTTGGCACTTATACCTGTAGCAGGTATTTTAGTACTTATGATGTATCTAGCTAAAAAGAACTTGGAGGCTTAGATGAAAGACGAGCTTACGAAAAACCTAATAGGCGATTATAATATTACAAATATGGAACTCATAAGACTGTTATGTGAGAATAAAGATACTAAGAGGCTATCAGAGTTCTTACAAGAGGCTTTTAATTGCGATGAGGAAGAGTTTGGTTGTATGTCTTGTACAACCTACGGAACACACCACTATCCAGAACTCTGTGGTAAATGTTATTGGCGAGATATTGAAAATGACATAGAGAAATGGTTAAATAGTAAAGTGGAAACTGGAACGGAAGAAGATGAAGACGAAGATGAAGATGAATAGTGATAATATCATAACTATAATTCTTGGGCTTGTAGTACTAATAATTGTACTACCCCTATTGATTATTGGAATATTTAAGGCTACAATATTCTTAGCCATTATTGGGGTAGCTATTTTATTTATGCTGATGACAGTAGCAATACTATTCACACCAGACCCTATTGGAGAGGCTTGTGTGGAACTATCAAGGAAACTAGCAGAAGAAAACGGAAAAAGAGAGGAACAGTAAATGTCTAAATGGACTTCACTATCAGATGATGACAGAGAATACCTGCACCAGAGAAGACAGTTTTTTAAAGGTCTTATAGAAGAATGCAAAGAAAAGAACCTAGATGAATGGATTTCTATTAACGAAAGTGTATCTAACCACATCAAGAGTATATTAGTTCGTGGTGGGTACTATCAAGAAGATGTAGACACGCTGAATACTTTAGAAATATCAGCTAGCAAACAATTATCTCATTAGACATATCCCAAATCAACCATGCCGAAAGGCATGCTCATTCTTGTTTTAAGGTTTACCCTAAACTCCATGCTACTCACTACTACGAGTAGTATTTTTTTGCTCTTGTGTGCAAAAACTTTCAAAAATCAGAGAGTTTTTTGCTCTAAAGTGCAAAAACTTTTATATGTTATTTCCAGTTTACTACCTTTTATATTATACTATTAACTGAGAGTTTATATTTTGAGGTAGTTACAATGGCAAGGTCATATAGAAGACATGTCTTTGTGAAAATGGTTAGTGGATACGCTAAACGCAGAGCTAACCGACGGGTAAGGCAATATAGAGGTACGATACCGAACGGTAGCTTTTACAAAAAGTTGTACCCACAGTATGATATATCGGACTACAAGTTCTTTTGTAGGGAAGCCCACGATAACATACGAGAGTTCAAGAGGCTATATGAATTAGTTAAGCTGGACTTCTATAAGCTAACAGAGGACGAAGTAAGAACCCACCTCTGGGAACTCAAGGGATTAGGGTTGTCATATAAATACATTTATAAATAATATGTACTCTATACTAATATAAACTGAAACAACGCATTGATGGCAAGGATTTTCACACTTTTTCGATACCTTGCCTTTTCTTTTGCTTTGTAAATAAATGTAACATAACTGTTTCAATACAGTTGACATAAACTACATAAAATGATATACTAATAGAGTAAGCAGACAACTAAGGAACTACACCTATGATTATTCGTGACAAAATTGACAAAGGTAATTTGTTCTTGGTAGAGCAGGATTTACCTACTACAACATTCTATGAAATCTATCGTAATAATCAGAAAGTCTTTCAAGGTAAGGACTTCAATGAGGCTATTACTGAATGGACTATTATTATTAAGATGTATGTAAAGTAATCTTGACTTTATGGAATATTTATCTTATACTAAAATCGGCTTTGATAAAAAATTAGGCGAACTAATCTCTCTCCTAAATGTGGCACTCCCAATAGCCACAAGAGATTATTAAGGGTGGTTATAAAACCACCCTAGCCTTTCTAAAGGGGAAGAATGACGGTAGTATTTTACAGAACATATAGTTATAAACCATTTTCACGAGAGTTATTTGTGAAACCTTACGGCAACTTCTTAAATAAGCCTAGACATGGTGGCTTATGGGGTTGCAGAGGCGACGAATGGAAAGAATGGTGTGAGGACAATCAGTTTGACCACTTTAATAACCAATATTTCCTCTGGTGCTTTAATCAAGAGGCTAAAATACTATACATTGATAGTTATGAGAAGTTTAGAAAATGTCTAAGACTATACCCAGATGATGACCAGTTCTACCTGCACGAGAAAACCTTAGACTACACAAAGATAATGAACGCAGGTTATGACGGTGTTGAAGTAACTATGGACGCAATTTGGGAGTCCAGAGAAACAGAACTCATAGGGTTAAGTATATGGGATATACCTAGTATAGTAGCCCTTAATATAGACAAGGTGCTAGTATTAAATTATGGTAGCCTTATCGGAGGAAAAGAAAGTAATGTACAGATTTACTCAGACCTGTGTACATAAGGATAATATTAGTTGTGTTACTAAGAAGTTAAGACTGTTTGAGGAGCTTAATTACTTACGGAAAATCAACAGTAAATTCAAACTGAAAGATGAATATGAGATTAGGCTATTTTGCCAGTTTGCACTTTCTGACCTAAACGAGAAAGTCGAAATGAAAACTACGAGAAGACTGCGTTTACAAAACTTAACATAAGGGTTGACAAAGAGTATATAATTTGATATAATATTAGAGTAAGCAAATGATTATTAAAGGAACAAGTGAAATGACACAAAACATATCACTATCAGCAGATTATAACTCCGTGATACAGTACTATATAGACTGTATCAGAGAAGAGTCTAAGATGTCAGCTTTCACTAACTTAGAAGTTGACTCTAAGGCTGACATAATAAAAATTATGGGTAAAGAGAAGATTTTTGCTAATTACCCAGAAGTTCAACCTTTACCAGAAAATCAAGCAGACCTTATTAAGATGATGTTAAAATCACAAGTAGATACTGATAAATGCGTTATCTACGGACACATGTTCTTAAAAGGAACTGTAAATAAGAAGAAACTATTTACACCTTTATTCTTCTCTACAGCTAAGTTAGAAAGAGTAGGGGCTATGGTATCTGTTGTATTAGACAGCGAAGTTCACTTAAATTTAGGGGCTTTAATGAACCTAGTTGATGACTTAGAGTCTGTTGAAGTAATCACTAACTTACTAACAGAGAATGTTAAAGTTACAGAAGATACCTTAACTATCTTGGAAAACACTTTTGAGAACCTTGATGTATTTGGTAAAAAACCGAATGCACCTATTAAGGTTGATAGAGATAAAGCTGTTATCTTAACTAAACCACCGAAAGATATTGTAGGTTTAGTAAGAGATTTGACTTATATTCAACAAACTGATGATAGTGCTACAGCTCTTTCTATTATCTCTAATACTTACTCTTTCGGTCAGTATGTTGAAGACCCTGTTAGAGAAGTACTACAATACAGCCAGACTAAACCACTTGATAAATCTCAAAGAGAGGCAGTTGAAACAGCCTTAAACTCAGATATGACGGCTATTCTAGGGGGTCCTGGAACTGGAAAGTCAACTGTCATAAGCAATATAGCCTCTTCATATATTTTGAATGGCAAATCTGTTTTAATAGCCTCTAAGCTAGATAACGCAGTAGATGTAGTTGCAGATAGACTTAACTTCTCTATGTACTTTACATCTTTCAAAGGTGTTATGAGAACAGGAAATAAAGAGCATAGACAAGAGTTGGCTAACCATATTACTGAATATGCTCATGGTATTATCTATCCTACACAGCACATTAAAACTAATAATGCTGTAGAAACACTACAAGCATTCAATAAGGATAAAGAACAGCTTTTAGAGGCTGAAAAAATCCTAGATGAATTATACCGAAATTATGTTGACACACCTCATAAAGGTTTTGTCAATAGTGTTAAATCACACATAGCACAAGCTAAGTCAAATAAGCAACTAGCTCATGTAAACAAACTTAGAGAAAGAATGAACGGTTACTCTGATGAAGATACTTTAGGGTTATATGCTCTTAGAGAGTATATGTATAAAAAATACCTTTCTGAAAGAGATAACCTAGTATTAAGACAAAAACTTATTAGTGTTGCTAAGATGATGAAAGCAGGACATACAGGTAATGTTGAGTACAACGGACATTTTAAAACATTGTTACAAGTATTCCCTTGTTGGGCTACAACAACTAACTATGTTTCAGACTCTATTCCTTGTGTTGCAGGGTTATTTGACCTTGTAATCATTGATGAGGCAAGCCAATGTGATATTGCTAGTTGTCTACCTTTATTATTCAGAGCAAAAAGAGCTGTAATAGTTGGTGATAACAATCAGTTAAAGTTCATCTCATTTATGAGAAATGTTACTAATACCAGTTTTAAAGCTAAGAACCATTTAAAGCTATCATACTATGATGTATTAGACTACAGAGAAAACTCTATGTATGACTTCGCACAGTTCTTTACAACAGCTAGACCTTGCATTCTTAAAAAGAACTATCGTAGCTATGCTAACATCTTCCACTTCTCTGGTAAGAAGTTCTACGGAAACAATATTATGAGTGTTAGAACAGCTAGTCCAGAAAAGGTAAATGACACCTTGACACCTGTTCTAGGTTTGGCTAAACTAGATGATGTCAAAGTTAGTTCAACTAAGCAAGGCAACTTGGCAGAGGCTAAGGCTATCATAAACAAGATTAAAGCGATAATCAATAGTGAAAACAATGAAAATACTTCTATCGGTGTTGTATCGCCGTTTAGAGGACAGGTAGAATTATTACAAGATATGATAAGTAAACAGTTTACAACAGATGAAATCAAACAACATGGTATTAAAGTTGGTACTGCACATACTTTTCAAGGCGACGAGAAAGATGTAATGCTAATCTCTTGGGTAGTAACACCTACTTCGCCTCGCCAAAACCACACATTTATAAATAACAAGAACTTATTTAATGTGGCTATTACGAGAGCATGTAATAGTTGCATATCATATACTTCGGTAGATACAGAGGACATTCCAGACGGTCTACTGAAAGAATATCTGGAGTACATCAAGAAACATGGGGTGGAAACAGATATAACATAACTTTCTCTACGGAGGGGGTTAGGAAACTTCTGAAAAACATGTGTTCCTTAATCAGCACTATTGCTTTCAAGTCGTTTGCTTACAACCTAACCCCACCGTAGTTTTTATTATTTAAGATAGGGAATGAAAGGAAAAAGAGAATGAACCTAGTAGTAGAAGAACCAAAGTTTAAGGTATTGAAAAGCTATGAAGACAACAAGAAGAAAAAGACTTTTGTATTTGCATATACATCGCAAAAGAGTCCTACGGAGGTAAAAAGGCGTGTTGGTCGTCCTAGGAAATACGATTATTAGTCAGTTAAAGACTAAATATAACAACTTAAACCCGAACGCAATAGAAAGTGCGTTTATAAGGCAGTATGTTCCTATAAACATTCTCGGTGGGTTGTACGATAAGAAACATACAGTAAGTGTACTTAGAGGCAGAAGAACTGGGTTAAAGAATGCCATAAAACCTAACAGCAGAAGTTTAAAATTACCCCTGCACGATTATATGAACTCCCCAGAAGTCCTAATACCAATGCTTTTCAGCTTGCATACACCAAAAAGAACTTGTTTATTCAAGTAGGGTTGACAAACTATATAACATGGTATATAATAGTAATAAAGGAACAAAACACAAATGTCAGTATTAGAAAAAGTCTATTTAAGTTCAGATGAATTACCTAGTAATGTAGGGTATTCTCAAAAAACTGTATATTACAGAGTACATTCAATTAGAACAGGAAAGAACAACCTGTCAAGCCATAGTGAGCTTTCTGGAATTGAGTCTTTATGTTCTGAATGTAAGGGTAATAAAGTAAACATCAAGAACTTGTTGGCTGTGAATGTAGCTCGAAATCATATCGTATCAACGAAACTAACGAGAGCGAGGTTATTTCAAAGCCAGATAGGAGAATAATAAATGTTCATTATCGTAGGCTCGGCAATACTATTCATATATGGAGTACTAATCATCGGACTATTCATGGTTACAAATGCACAAAGACAAGTAACATTCAAAATCTTAGAAGTATTAAATATACTAAACACAAAATTAGACAGCTTAATCAGCTCATTTGATGAGTCAACTAGAACAGACACATTAGAAAACGCAATAAATATTACAAAAGAACTAAATAAAGGCAAGTAAACACCACCTATGTCAAAGAAACTAACAGAAAAAGAAAAACAAGATAAACTAATGGAAATCATCAAAGAACAAAGAGTTCTGATAGATAGTCTTATGGATAATCTAAGAAGAACAAAATCAGCATTAGACTTAATTGTAGCTAATTCTAAGCTGAATGAAAATGCTAATATTAAGCTCATAAAATAAGTGTTACACCCCTATTATATAATCGAAAGGAACAGAACATGGCAAAGAAAACTAAGCGAGCTGAACTCGCAGAAAAAGCAGGGCAACTAGCCTATGTTGAAAATTTGAAGAAACCTACTATCGTTTCTAGGTTGGAACTCCACAAAGTCAAAGTCAAAGAGTTTAAAGGATTGACAAAGTACAAAATATGCGACCTACTCTTGGAAGACTACATGAACGAACGAATTGAGGAGTACAGAAGTTTACCTAAGAATGAAAAGACATCTGAAAAGAAAAACAGCATTGTAGCATTTTTAAGATGTAAAGTAAAATTATCCTACCAGAAAATTAGTAAATTAACTGGTATATCATTAAAAGAAGTTTACAGAGTTTATACGGTATTCCCTACTCTTGCTAAGTTAGAAAGAGAACTAAACAAAGACCCTAACAAAGAAATAAAGGAAACCGAAAATTCACCATTATCTAAAAGAACAATGGAAATGATACAAATGAATAAGCAAGGGTATTCAATGGCTGAAATCGGTAAGAAGTTTGGGGTAACTCGCCAGAATATCAGTAAAATATTCAAAACTATCAGCTATATCCCTATCCCTGTAAATACTGAAAGACAGAATGTTATAGCCAATAAGAAGTTATTGGACGAAAGCACTATGGCTATCATCGACTCATTGAAGAAACAGACAAGAAAAGTAGGTGTAGAATATGCCACCTATAAGATGAATACAAAAAGACAGTTAGCCTCTTTCAGAGCTGATATTATCCGTATGTACTTGGATAATCCGACTCTTGAAAAGTATAGCATGTTTAGAAACAGGGTTAAAGAGCTTAGAGCCTATGTAAATAGTGATACTGTAGACCCTCGCAAATCTGAATATCAAATCGTACTAGAGTTGGTTGACACCTATATTGACATCAACAAGGAAAAGAGTAAAAACAATGGTACGAATGTAAGAACCCTAAATACAAAACTCCAAAAGCTAAAGAATAAGCTAGTAGAAATAGACAGAGAAAAAAATTAGCCTTAATATTTCTTTACATACCAGTTGACAAATAGTTTCTTTTAGGATATAATGTTAGAGTAAGCAAACTAAAAGGAACTATTTGTATGAATAACATCTTCTACATTATGAAGTCAATATTTGGTATATGTTCTAATAAAAACAGTTCTATGTACCTATACTTCTTGGCAGTAGCATTTATGACAGCTTTGCCTCAAATCTTATTGACTATCGTTGGTATCTATGTAGCTTATAGAGTTATTAAACACTTCCTAATCAAATATGAAATCATAGAACCACCTAAGTCAAAATCAAAGTCTAAGAAGAAGTCTAAGAAAGAAGAGGTACAACCTCCGAAAGCTAATATTGTTACAGCTAGTCAGAAGATAGCTGAAATTCATAGTTACTTAGATGATAACAATGGTAAATTGTATTATTCAGTTCAAGGATACTCAAATTCAAATGACACCTTGACTGTTTATGCTCGTTTCTACGATAATAGATACAACAATATTAACTTACCTTTGACCTTATACTTACAAAAAGCAAATAAAACTCTTGTGTGGTATAATGGTAAGAGTAAGAAATATCAAGATACAGTTATGTTAGTAAACATGGACTTGTATCACATAGAACAATCCATTGAAAAGATGTACGGAAAACCTGTGCAGTTAGAGAGGATAGATAAATGCTCGTAGGACTTAACTGTAATAAAGATGACGAACTTGATGAAGTCTACCTTTTTACAACTGGGGACAAATGTTTGATATACACAAAACCTAAAAAATTGGTTACTGCTCCACCTCGTGTTATAATGGTGGCAGAGAAAAATAATTGTGTGGTTACATATAGAAGTTGCAGATTGACGAGGTATAAGTTACTAAAATGATAAGAGTTATAAGGTATGTGGAGGGTTACGGTTGTAACTTAGAGTTAGTTCAGAAAAAGGACGGTCATTTTGAACTAAAAACTCTTGGCATGGTTAATTTCAGACCAGAGCATATAATACATGCCCGAGTAAGTACACTAGATTTAGAAACTTTAGAAACTGCAAGTAGTGTGGTTGACGACTTCGATAATGTAAGAGTACAAGATGTTAAATACAGACAGTATGTAGGCGACCCAATAAACATAGATTTTGAGGGTAAGAATAGAGTCAGAGTGTTCTATCAAGTAATACCTATCGCACCTTTGAGGTCTTACCTATTTTGTTAAGTTTTGTAACAAAACAAAATCAAAACACTTGAAATAATAATCAGATAATGTTATAATACAATTACGGAACACTAACTGAAAGGAAACAATAATATGACAGAAGAGCTTATCGGAAACAGTAAACCACTAGGTATTCAAGGTTCACAAAAGTTACTAAGAACTATCGAACGAGAGTTATCACAAGGTATCGCACCTAACTCGCCTCTACTAAAAGTTTATTGCACAACATTAAGAAGTATGGCTGAGGAGGCTACTAGGTACGGGTATGTTGAGATATCTAATAAAGCTATCGAGTTACTTGAACTGCACGATAAGGCTTTTAAACAAGCTATATCAATGCCTACTAATACAGAAACTGTAGAAAAAGTAGACTACGCAGAATTTGTAGAGCAATTTAAAGCTACTAACGGTAAGACTCCTTATGAGGTTGTCTTAGAAAGTGTTTCTGATGAAAGAGCATGTACAATCGGACAGACATTAAGATTTGCAAGAGCTTTAGACATCTCTAAGTTCTCTACATGTGAAGTACTTACTTCTGACGGAAAATCTGTTGTATGTAATTCAGAGGCAGATACAAAACAGTTACACACAATCGTAGCTTTGAATGAGAGCCTTAAAAATAAGGTTTCTGGTATTCCTGCATTCAACTTAGCTGTTGAAAGTACACGAGAATTACCTAGTAAGTTCAGCAGAATTAAGAATGCTGATAACAAAAAATTAACAGAGAATAACCATATTATTAAGCACATTGTACAGGTTACTTATACTAACGCAATGCCTATATCAGACCAAATCTTGAAAGTATTATCAGCTTGTAAAGATGTTAAGGATATTGACACAGTTGATATTATTGAAGATAATGATAATATAGAAAGAACAATCTCTGACTTAAACAATCAAATCGAAGAAATGACAAACATGTTGTCAGAGAAGAACTAACAGGTGGGAATACTTTGATAAAGGTACATACTATACTATCTAAGAATAATGGGTCTGATACATACTATCAGATACTAGATACTAGCAGTAATGTTCTAACAGAACAAGAGGCTAGAATGCTGTTGAGAAAATCCTTTACAGGTTATGGTTTCTCTGTCGATAACGGCAGAAAATACAGACTATGTACCATAGGAGTAAGGCTTAGTGCTAATCCTAGACTAAAGTTATTCCAAAACGGTAGAGTGGATAAACTATCCCTTAACTATGACAACGGAGGTAATTTTCTACTATGACTTCTGACATCACGGCAACTAAAATATTGAACGGTGTAAAACCAGATTTCAAAGTATTAAGCCTCCCAGACTCACTTAAACTTGACTTAGACAACTGTTTAGCAGGGGTAAGACTAGCAGAAGTACACCGTGCTTGTAAGTATGGTACTTACAACACAGAGGCTAACGGGCTAAGCATAGCACGAAAGGAATTTTTCAGATGATGAAGTTATCTAAACTTGCTAAACAAGATATAGAACTTGATACAAAGAGCATGTTCCCAGTAAATGAACCATTAGGGGTATTACCTAACTATAGTGTTCACGGATTGAGAAGTGCCTTAGAAATAATAGACGGAATGCAGGGTAGACGAAACAGAGTCAAGACCCTACAGAATGTGGTAATCACAGATGTAATATCTAATGTAAGATACACTAGAGTCCTTACGAATGTTACATCTAAGGAAGTATTACCAGAAAGAGCGAAGTTACTATGTTAAAACTAAGAGAATACAAAATGTATCCCTCTGATTTATATAACCTTAAATCAGCACAAATAATAGAGTCTGCTAGTAGTGTTACATTAGGTGGATATGAACGCACTACACTCTACAACACAGCTTGTAGAATTGGCGACTTAAATACGCAAGGCTACGAAAGAGGCTGTAAAATTAGGAGTAAACTATTCAGATGATTAAAATTAGTACAAAATGCAAAGCAAAACCTATCGTGGATTACTTAGAACACGACCAGACTCTGAGAGCATACGCATACACTATAGAGATGTATACTGGCGAATATGCTACTAAGTATAAAATTAGTCCTAGAGTGGCTATGAGTACATGCGATACTATGAAATCCATGCTATTAAACTTCGTAGCAGGTAAAGTAACACTACCACAGAGGGCTAAGATGTTCAATTAGATTATATCTTATGTGTAGGATATTTCTAATATTTCTTGTTTTACTTTTATTCACAGGGTCATCGCAAGCTCTCTGTGAAGAGGAGTCTGTGTCGAGTTACAAGGCGTAGTATCTGAGAGTATAATATTAACACCACCTAAGAAGAAATGGTTTCAGAGCTACAAGGAAAGCGAACATAACTTACTTAACATCATAAAAGACAGACTCTGGTTTATCGCTTATCCAACAATAAATGATGATAACTTCATAAACGGAATAGCTTTTAAGTTCATTATTAGGTTCTAACGAAAGAGTTTAGCTCTTTCTATTAGTCCATAAGCTCTACCAACATAGTCTATGTTGTAGATTTCCACCCCTGCAATCCTAGATATTTGTATCCCTTTTTCAAAGCTGTTTTTAGATATCTTAAACTTCTTTAAGGCATTTAATATCCCTATAGGGTTCATAGGTTCTTTTAATCCTGTTGCTTTAATCATGCTTGTATATTAAGCCTTTCTTTTGCTTTTGCTGACTTCTCTTTTAGCTTTTCACTTATTGGTACTGATACTGTGCTTACTCCGAACCTCATAACCAGAGATGTCATAATGATAGGTAAACCAACCCTAACCCCTGTAACAACATCATCGAAGTTCTTTATGAGTTCTGGCTTAAGGTCTTTAATAACCTTTGCCCCTTGTTTAGATACCCACTTATTCATTCTACCACTAATAGCAATTCCCACAACACCATTTATGATGTTTTGCCATTGTAAGGCAGGTTTCTGTTCTTTAGGTATCTTCTTATCTCTTGCTGTAGCGTAACAGTAAGAACCAGTGCATACAGCACTCTCAATCAATGGTAATGTATTATTCAAAAATGTTTCTTTATCTGGCTTTAGTAGTGTTTTATATACTTTTTGACCTGTCTTAGACTTTGCAAATCTCGCCAATAAATCCGAAACACTTGGAATTTTCATTACCTAAACCCTCTTTTTCTTATGCTTGTTGTACTCACCTTTACAAACGCAACAACAAAATAGTAGTCCTTTAGACTCTAAATCATCAACTAGCCAACCCTCAGATTTTGGAGTGCTACGATTGACAGACTTAAAGACTGTACCACAGTTGCTACAGATATACTTCTTACTTCCCATACTTCCTTATTTCTCCTTTTTACCGTATAGTGCTTTTACAATAGGCGAAACGGTAGCAAATCGGAATAATGATACTATCGGCAGTATCGCCATTTTGAAACAACGGTTTGTTACCGACTTATATTGCTTCACATTCTTGACATTATTCTCAAATAATTTACCCCCAGTTTTAATTAGTGTATCACCAGACTTATCTAATGCTTTCTGAAAAGGCATATAAATAAGAGGAGCAGTTACTAATTCTGTTAGACCTGCCCCTATTGAACTTGCTATTGCGTATTTTTTGTCTTGCTTATCTTTCATAGGCATTGGAGCAATAGTAACAGGTCTTATGATACCTGCAATTCCACATGAAATTACTGTGGAAAACACAGCAGGATTTTTACTAACTTTCTCTAAACACTTCTGCGTACGAACGCTGTTGTTTATAAAGTTTGCAATTCTATTTATCTTAGCCATTATAACCTCTATACCGAAGTATAATGTAATCACGATTGCATTCTTTTCCCTCCTGTTATATACTAACATAAAAAGGAGCAATAATCAATGTCTAGCGATACAGTAAAAGACTGCGTTCTCTTAGACGAATGGAGTCATTGTAAGATATGTCAAGAACTCATAAAGACAGTAGACGGGGCTAATGGTAAAAAGAGAGAACATCTATTAACGGAAGAGGATTTGAGATGTAGCTTTTATACTAACTGCCCTTATAAGCAATTATCACACAATGATAAAGAAGTTATGTTTACAAAGGTAAACCGAAAAAGTGGCTCATTCGACCCCATAGTTATAGGTTACAGTAGTAAACATCAGTCCAACTGGCTTGGAGCAGTGAAGCAACACCTAGACGACTGGGATAATTTGCTTACATTTATGCTAGACTCGGAATGCTTGGAAGCTACAGCAGTCGTAATAAGTTATATGAACCACCAGTGCCTTTATGATGATGTACATCTATATACAGAATGGAATATACCTACCGAAGACTTTTCATCAATCATAAAAGACAAGAATAAAAAGGTACATTTCGATAGGTATATCAAACAATATGAAATAGAAGTTACTTCTTAAACATACTTGTTAGCTCTAAGAAAAATACGCAAGCAGAGCCACCTAGAATGGCTTGTATGAAGTTTAATTTGAAAAATAGGGTTATGACCCCTGCATGAAATAAAACGGCGAATAAGACGAGTAAAATCATACTTGTTATATTTTCAGTGTTTGTTAAATCTTCTGGTCTTAATGCTCTTCTTTGAATAAAAGCATTTAAGAGTATTAAACTCGCACCTAGAAAGAGTATTAAACTCCACATAAAGTAATCGCCAGAACTAATATACATAAATCCCCCCCTAAATCTCTTTGTTAATTCTTCCTACAGCCATATCAAAATACTTCTTTTCTTTTTCTATGCCTATAAATCTTCTGTTCAACTGTTTACACGCTACCCCAGTTGTTCCACTCCCCATACAGTTATCTAGAACTAAATCCCCCTCATTAGTATAAGACCTTATTAGCCAGTTCATGAGTTCAACTGGTTTCTGGGTAGGGTGCATTCCTTTTTCCCACCCAGAGTTAAAAGGTAATATTGACCGTGGGTGTCGCCAACCGTCATCGGCTTTTCTCTTCATAACCCCAGAATAATGCTCGGAATTATAAAAGCTATCCCTAATACTTTTACGCTGGTCAATATATTTCTCATCAACCTTAAACTTTATGTCATTGTATGTAGGTTGCTTTTTATAGAAAACTAATATGTTCTCGTGAATAGCCGACGGTTGTTTACATACCTGCATTGAATTACCTGCCCGTGTCTTTTCCCAGATTAGTTCATATCTAAAGAGTTTTCTGTTGCTCTCAATTAAAGACGAAGTAAATGGTTGTTTCCCAAAGAGTATAATTGCCCCATTGTCTTTAATTATTCTATCGTACTGTTCCCAAAGTTTATTAAAAGGGATTACAATATCCCACTTACATTTAGTAGTACCATAAGGTAAATCACACAGGATACAATCCACGGATTTATCTGTTATGGTTTTCATTACATCTAAACAATCTCCGTGATACAAGTTAATCACTACACTATCTCCCTCCCAACTTGTTTATCAGACTAATAGTCTGATACAACATAAATTTTTTCCATTTCCCCAGTTTCTATATGGTATCTATTACAAGGAATACCTAAATCCTTAAACATCAAGCAATTACTTTCATCGTCATCAATGGCTAGAATAGGTATGTATCCTTGAGAAACCACTTGTGCAACTTGTTCTTTCTTAACTTCTGCTGATGGTCTGTAGTCAAACTCATTACGCATGATTAGATGACAGTTCTCGCCAATAATCATTTTACCGTCTGTAAAGTTCTCTATTTGCTTAATGGTTTCTTGTCTATGGTTTTTTCTGTTCTCACGGCTTGTTAAGAACATTACAGTAATCAATTCATACACAGAAAGCATTAAATCTATAATAGGCTGATTAGGCTTTGACAGATACATCTTAGACTGAAATATATCCCAGTCTTCACGACTCTTACAATCTGGTGTTATTTCCTTTACCCATTCTCTACTATCCACGAAAACATTATCAATATCGCAGATAATACAATACTTCTTATCCATACTTTCCCCTCTTCCCTCTACATTATAAGCCCATTAAGGGCAAGGTTATCTATTCACGATAACCTTGTTCTACTTTAAAATCAAAGTTCTTAATCATCTCTGGTTGAGTCTTCTCAATTTCAGCTTTAAACTGTTCAGCCTCTTCCCTAGTATTGAACCAACGAGTTGATACAACCCTAGATGACCCATTCTTAGCAATCTTCTTAACCACATATTGTACTTTTCTAGCATTCATAGGTGGTATTGGTTTAGATTGCTTAACTTCTTCTACCTTTTCTTCTTCCTCATCATCAATAGAGATGTCTTGGATTTGGTTTTGAATTAAAGATAGTAGTTTGTTGTCTTTAAGACTTTCTAGAGCATTCTGCATGTTATCTTTTCTCTTTTTACCCATGCTAGCAACTTGCTCTGGAGTATCGCCCATAGGACTATACCCTAATACATTCTCTGCAAAAGAACCCATGCCAGACATTGTACCCTCGTGTTTGTAGGATACTTCTGAAACAGTACCGTCGCCATTATCACTAACAACGATTTCCTCTTCGCCCTCTTTGCCGTGTACATAAAGTACAGTAAGCATATCAGAGCCACCCATTAGTTCTACATATTTAGAGCTTGCAGTAACACCTGCACCCTGTCTATGTAACCATACAGGAGCATATTGAGGGATTTCCCCTTGCTCTTTTGCATTGATAAGTTCTGTATTTAATGGCATTTGTATCATATCAGCAAGTACTTCTGAAAAGATAGTAAGTTCATTATCTAAGAACCTAATTCTTTCTTTTTCAGCTACTTTTACATCTTCATATTCAGCATAATAAGCCTTAGCATATTCTTCTTTTAATACAGCAGGGTATTCTAAGAACCATGAATAAGCCATATCAATAGCTCTCTTAATACTATCACTATATTTGTGGTAGTCTTCCATAAGAGCCTTATGAGCCTTATTATATGCTGTTAGAGAGGCTCTCATAGTCTTCAATAAGAATACTGCTAACATAGAGCCAACACTTGTTCTATCATATAAGATACTATCATCATTAAGGTCTGATATTAACTTATCTACAAAGATGTCATAAGGGATAACACCAGTCTTAATGTGTAATAATGCCTTGTTTATTGTTTCTTCTGATACAAAGTTAAGTAAGTGTTTACAGTAATCGCCATATAATGCAGGGTCTACTTTAATCAAGCAGATATAAGCACCTAGTACGAAAGACTCTTTAGAGTCATTGTACATGTACTTATGTAGCATTCTTTCAAAGGTAAATGATACCTGTTGCTCAATAGCGATATCTTTAATTAGAGATATGTTCTCGTTTGGTGGGAACATGTCAATAAGATTAGGTACATTACCAACCTTGTTGTTTCTGTTGTTCATTCGTTGTGTTTCCTTAAATTGTCATTGCTTACATTAACATTATATCGTGTTTTATATAATATGTCAACCCCTATGTTAAGAATTGTAACACCCAATTTATAATGTATAGCAATAGCTCACAATGGAAATCGTGAGCTATTGACTGATTAAAATCGGTTATTATTTGAAACTATTAGTCGATTACTCTTTGTAAGTCTGTAGGGTCAATAGCTGTGTATGCTAGGTATTTACCTGCTAATACAGCGATGTTACCGTGTTCTTGGTGTGTAATCAAGAATGGTTTATCAGACTCAATTAACTTACAATCATATTGTCTTCTGCTTAAAACTCTATCTTTAGGTTCAAATCT